>Ga0307428_1000011_pt1 | contig 206902 bp, 203 predicted proteins | sample SalMarWE160240MG_FD_202161 | JGI IMG/M metagenome (GOLD analysis project Ga0307428, IMG submission 202161) | Salt marsh sediment microbial communities from the Plum Island Ecosystem LTER, Massachusetts, United States - WE1603-240 | ecosystem: Environmental > Aquatic > Marine > Intertidal zone...
TGCCAAACAGAAGCGAGCACTTGACTTGATTGATACCATCGTAGTGTAGACAGAAAGTTGCACCACGATTCTTGGACAAGCTCGTGTGCCAACAGGGTTTTCGCTATTATTACCTCAGGAACTTCGGGCTAAGCCAAGGAGACAATATGTGCAAACGACGCGGTAGAAAACGCAAAAACACGACCCCTCCGACTGAACGTTTTCTAGGTTCCTCCAACGACTGCACTCCTTGCGCCTACCTATACCGCCTTATCCTTTTCCTGATATAATGGGTTTATGATAGGGTTTGTAAGAGACTTTCTGAAGGGTCTGTTCGCGTTCTATTTAGGGGCAGTCCTTGTTACCCCATTCATTTTGTTAATTGCCTTCCACAAGCCCTGGTGGGTAATCCTTCTCTACGTACCGGCTGTCCTGTTCCTTGTAGGTAGAGTACAGCTCGAAATCGAGCAGATTAAGGTGAAGAGGGAAACGACCGTAATCATGGTAGGCCGTGAAATGATCCTGAACGGCCTACGAACAGAAGACGAATCTAAGAAATTCATCAAGACCTTCAGGGAGTACATTGACTCGTCCCGTGAGGCGAAATACTGGCGCAAAGTGCCATTGCGAGACATTCTCGGTGGCAAGGTGGAGTACAACCGGCGGAAGATAAGTAAGGCAGAGGACGACTACAGAAACGCCACAGCGTACTTCAATGAGAGTCTGGGCTTCATAGCGAAGCGGACACCAAGTAAACCGAAGGGTAAGGCCTTTCCCACAGTCTGGACCAAACTACTAGCAGGCCTCCTAAATGCCTGTGGCTTTCGCACGTACAGAAACAGGATACTGCTTAGCGCATTCAAAGAATACTTTGATAAATACATTTTGGATGATGAAACAACAGCAGAGGACATAGACGAGTTAATAACAGCGTGGCGGAATGACTGGGATCACCGTCAGACAGTTAGGCTTGGAAATCGAGGGAAATAGGGGTACATAAACCTTAATTCCTACAAGCGAGACTGAGAGGGACATCTCTGAAAGCGCGCGCCGTTTCGGATGGGTGCCTCTCAGTTTGCCTCCATGCTAGCCTTTCTGTCATCTTACCTTCGAATCCGGTCTGCCGGAGTCATCTCTTCGCTGTCCACGCAACAACCCCGCTGCTTGGGGGCACCGATGCGGTGATGGGTCCGCAGCTCATGGGCTGATGGCGCCGTCTCACTCATGCCCCTTTTGGGACGAACTTGACCTCTTCCAGCCCCTCGAAATCCGCATCCTGTGTCCAAATGGTGGATTGATGAACGCGTGCGGTGGCGAGGATGACGCTGTCTGCCATAGGAAGCGCATGCTCGAGGCTGAGTTCCGCCGCGAGAATGGCAATACTCTCTGTGAGATCCACAATGGCGCCCTGCCGCATCAACGCCACAGCTTGAAGAGCGGCCGACTCGCCCCGTTGCCGACTGACAACTTTGAATACCTCGTAGATGCAGACCGTCGGAACGATCGACTCTTCGGGATGTTCAACGGCCTCGGTAAAGAAGGAAGCGTTGGGACCGTCCGCGAAATACTCCAACCAGCCGGACGAATCGACGAGGTTCATACGCGATTCGATTCCCGCTCAACCGTCGTGTCAATCCCCTTGAGGAAGCCTCTCATGTCCGAGATCTTCTTCACAGGGATCATCTCGATCCGGTCTGCGTAGGCGATCATCTGCACTTTCTGTCCCGGCGCAAGTTCCAGCGCCTCCCGGAGGCGTTTCGGGATGACGACCTGATACTTCGGCGAGATCTTCACCGTCTCCATACCTATCCTCCATCGATCGCTATTCGACATACGATAACCCGATCGATCAGAGATGTCAACTCGACAGCGGCCCGTGTGGGGAGCGAATCGCATAGAGGTTGTGAGGGTCGCATCTTCACTTTTGCTGTTTTATGACGGGGGCATCCCTGAAAACGCGCCCTGTGTCAAGCGAAGATCTCTCGGATCACCTCGATAGTTGTTATCCTGCTGTCGAACCCGGTCTGCGGGATCGTGGCGAATCCATGACGCTGAAAAGAAGTGACAGGAATCTCCCGGATGTGTAGACTCTTATATGGTGGAAAGTGTTCTGGCTAAGATGGCTGCTTCCAGATGGGAGGAGAAGAGACACACGTGAGGACGTTTCTTATTTTGCTTGTTGTGCTTACGGTGCTGGTGGGGGCTTCCTATGCTGTGGAGACGCCGCGATTTGGAATTGCCGTAAAGGTGCCCTTGGCCGTATCGGTTCAGCTAACGTTACCTATCGGTCTCGCGATAGAGGTCGGCTTGGCTCAGGTCGGTCCTGCGGTCTTTGCGGCCAAGCTCTACCTGCCCTCATTGGATCTCGCGGGCTTGGAGATCGTGCCCGTTGTTGGGATTGGGGGCGCAGTGGCCTTTCTCCCGGGCGACATTGTAGCTACAGGCTTCTACGCCCTGGCTGGTCTGGAAATCCCGATCCCGAAGACCTCACTGAGCCTGCTCGGGGATCTGGCCGTACTGCTACCGTGGCCGATAGGGGCCGGAACGCCCGGAATCGGCGCCGAGGCAGGATTGAGGCTTGATTTTTAGGGGGTGAATCTCAGGGACATCTCAGAAAGCGCGCGCCGTGTCAAGGCTTCGTGCCTCGATTCACCCCCGAAACAACCTTATCGTCATCCTGCCCTCGACCCCGATCCCCGGTCTGACACTCATCCGGAGGGAGTATCAACTGGGAAAGGAGCACGTAGAGATCCTGCAATGAAAGACGTGACTCCGAGCCTGCCACAACAAATTCTAGAGCCCGTACAGTGCTTGGCGTCGACGAAACGCCAGATACCCGCCTTCGCTGCAGTCAAGGAACGCGTCGCGCACATCCGTTTCGCTGAGATCGCCGCCGCACACGAGTTCCATCTTCTTGCCGTCGTTGAGTTCACGCGTAATCAGGATCTTCTCGGCGTCCATCGCGACGGGCACGTTCGCACTTCCCGTGCTCCAGATGATCTGACGCGCCTTCAAGTGAGGTTTTGCGAGCACTTCGTCGAACAGCTCCCGTCCGTTGAAGATGTCGCGCGGCTGATTAATCAAGAGCGGGCGCGCGTCTTCCAGCTTCCTGAACTGGAGCAATCGCTTCAGCTCCTGGATCACGTCGTCTTCGAACCTGCTGAGCGAGCCTCGTCCATCTTGGATTTCGGCGGACGGCCAGATCTCCACCGGACACCCCAACGTCTGCAATCCCGAATTCGATTCCGGCTCGAATGCTGTCCAGTCTCCCGCCGCACTGCGGCGATACCACGTGGTCGTTGCCTCGTTGGGATTCGCGTGACGGCCGTGGCGTTCGACGCAGTAGGCTGCGTCATCGTATTCCCAGTACACGCGAACGAGGTCTGGCAACCACGTCTTCGGTGACTGGGGCATGAACCCTTGCGCGCCAAACGCGTATCCCAACATGCGGACCAGTGTCGATTTGCCCCCACTTCCAACGACACAGTTGAGGTACGGACTGAACCGTACGCAGAGCCCGTCTGCGTACGACCCCTCCCCAGAAACTGCGATTCCGAGGATCGTCGGACGCCGGGTGTCACGATCGAGAAGCTTGATGCGGTCTGCCCTCTTCACCTTGGCATCTGCCTGGTAGTTGTACCCGTCCTCTGTGGGGAACTCGATCACACGGCCTTGTCCGCTGAGCATCGCGAGGCGGAGCGCCGCGAACGTCTCGTCCGGGGTGTCGAACGGGCGAAGGTCGATCTTGACGTTCGTGTACCGACTTCCCAAGTCTTCGCCGGTCCCGTCGCATTCGATTCGGCATTCGTGGGCATCGGACCCCTTGATGAAGCACAACGGGCGCGCCCGATCGCGTCGCCGGCTATCCTCCGCGAGCCATCGCAGCGTCTCCCACGTCGCCTTCCCCTTCTTGCCCTTCTCCGCCGCGGCAATCACGGTCCCGCGAACCTTCTCCAAGGCAGTCAACGCCGGATGCTCCAACACTTTCCGTAGTTCGAGTCCCCTCCGGAACAACCGAAGGAGCCCCTTGAAGTCGCTGTTCAAGTGGGCGGGAACGGCGATGCCGCCGTTCTCCGCCACCAATGTCATCGTGTCCTGAACACTCGACGTCGCCGCGGCGATGAAGCCCTGCCCCCACTGTTCCTCGGGAATCCCGATTGCGCGGAGGATGGCGCCGATGCGTCCGGGCACGTACCATTTCGGCGGGAAAACGGCAAGCATGTGCACGGCGCTCACCGTGATCTCAACACCCGGCAGAAGGACCACTCGTCGCAGCGGATTCGACGTCTTGTTCCAGTGCGCCAAGCGCTCGAGGATGTGATCTTCTCGGGCTTTCTGAGCTTCCAGCTGCTTCTTGCCGGCTTCCTTGTGCTGCGACTTGGTTGTCGAATCTGTACGGACCATCGGAGGTTCGGCGAGCTTGTCCGCGGCCCAGCTCAACCTCGCAATGGCCGTGTCACGAACCCGCCGGCCGGCGTTCTCGCGAAGATCGCGTACGTACTCTTTGTTTACCGCCTGAAGCGCTCCGTACCACGTTCCAAGCTCCTGCACGCGCGGCACGACGAATCCCGGATGGTTGTGATCGGTCAACGCAACGACTTGAAGCTCTTCGATGTAGCATCGAAGCACGAATTCCTCCGGGAAGAAGAGACTTGCGATGTAGTTCTCAATATCCCGGAACGCCAGCTTCAGCATCTCGTACGGCCTACCGCTCACCTCGATCGAGTTCGCGTCCGTCTCTTCTCCGCGTTCACGGCAGATGGCGTCGATCCAGGTCATCGCAATCCGCTGAAGCTCCATCACGTTGGGCTTAGGAGTGCCGCACAGTCGCGGCAGCTTCGTCACTTCGTCGGACCGCAACGCTTCGGCAAACGGCTCCTCGCCGCTCGCCACATCCTTGAGAAGCGAGTACGCTCTTCGACACGCCGCCTCGCACGCCGCTCTTCGGATGATTGGCTCTAACGATCGTTTCCAGCGGTTCCGGAAGCGCGTAGCTGCTACACTCCGAAGCCGGTGTGTGCGTGTGCAGATCGACCTTGCAGTAGCGGGCACCCGCACGGTATCCAAGCAGCTCCTCGTATTCGTTCTCCAGTGACTTCGTTTTCGTCATGACCGCCCCCTTTCTCACTATGAATCGTTGCCGCCTACGTCATCCCCGTACGTGCCAGTTCACATCAACTACTGAACATGGCCATGGACGGCTGGTCATCCCGCACCGAAGATCTCCAGCAGCTGTTCAATGAACCCTCTCACCTTGCCACCATCGAGAAGGCCGAGGAGAGGAACCGCCACGAGTATGAGGTTCTGCACTGCGAACCGTCTGCGGACCTGCTTGCTCACCGGCCACGTCGGGAGGCCTTCCAGCTCCTCATAGAGTTTCAGGTCCAGTGTGAGCCGGGCGTTGAGTTCTGGAAATAGAGGGGCATAAACCTTAATTCCTACAAGCGAGACTGAGAGGAACCATCCCTGAAAGCGCGCGCGATCTCCACTGCGTCACGATCTCCCTTCAATACCTCCAACACCACCTGAAACTGGAACCGGGGAGAGTAACGTTTCCCCTTCTGTCCCACTTCGATCACCTCTCTTGATCCGAGGCGATCTTACCAGACTGGCCACTCTCGACTTAGCAACTTAGGTGGCCCAACTCTTCCACCGCACCCCCATTCCCCCGAAGACACGTTGCGGGAGAGCAGGCGTCGGCCTGGCCGGAAGCGAAGAAGGTAGGAATAGGTGTTATATCCACCGCTTCCCTGGAATGCCATCATTCACAGGAAGTGAGAGTAGCGCTCCTTGAGGAGACAGCCATCCCAGATGCGGACGTGGCAGTGGCGGTTACAGTGACGGTGCCGCCAGCTGGGAACACCAGGCCGAAGCTACCCGTTCCCTGACCTGCCTGCGTTTCATGGACATAGGAGGATCCGTCAGAGGCTGTAATCTCAATCTTTACATCTTGCAGGGTAGCGCCTCCGCTGATTGCCCATGAGATCTCAAGGACGTGGCTGTGCGTCGTCTCGCAAACTGCGATGGCGCTCGCCTCTAGTTGTACAGATAGCGGCCCGGTGCCAGGAGAGTAAGTAGACGGGTGTTCTGACTCCTCCAACTGGATCTCGAATATCGCTCTTCGCTCCAAGATGACCTCTGGCGGCATCTGTCGTAGGTCGATAGTGCAGTTCGAGTCGTAGTAAACGTCCACGCCGAGAATCTCGGCATTTGCATGATCCAAACGTCGCGTGTAGACAACGCCCAGGCAGTCGACGGGCGGCTTGTCGATGTGCACGAGTTTCGGACAAAGAAGCCAGTTGTCGCTTTCGTAGTAGTCGAAATCGTTCATACCTCTTTCCCGGTACGATAATGGTACTCCAGGATATCCCGATGCATCTGCCAGGCAGAGGTACATCTCGTCTTCCCAGGAGAGGAGCACGTGAATGTCTTGGTCGGCCTCCTTTCTCGGTGAGAGAGCATCAAGGCAGGCGTATCTGGTCCCACCTTCCCAGTACGTCAAGGGTTCCCCCTTCCAGTTGCTCGGGGAGCCTATCTCGGTAAACGTCCAGTACTCGAGCTTCCGCTGTCCTGTGTCGGGATTGAACGTAGGAGTAGCCAGTACTGCGACTGTGTGGTCTCTCCAAGTGCTGTGGGCACCACCAATGCGCGGGTAGTCCGCGAAGAGTGGAAAGTAGTCGCCGCCCATCGCTTCTTCGCGAATCATCCAAGGGCCGATCCAGTCTTCCTCTCCTGCCCAGACAAACCCCTCAACCCAGTGGGGTGAGTGCGCAGCGTATTCGCCTTCCCAGTAGGGTTCGGTGAGGTACTTCGGGTAGGTGAGAAGGAAGATGCCTGGAGGGACGAAAGTAAGGTCGAAGTCCCATGAGAATTCCCAACCAGGGATGCTCGCAAACCTTGCGACCTCGTCCCAAGTCTCGCCGCGATCCAGGGATCTACGGATGCAAATCTCGTTGGTGCTGTGCTCGTGGTATGCAACCACAAGCACGTAATTATCCGAGAACTCCCCCGGCTCGGCACCCGGCAAGTACGATCTTGCGACATGGTAGGTGCCAGCGCCGAGAGCCTGTTCCCATTGGTCGGTGATGGTGCTCGTCGTAGTCGTCCGACCTTCTCCCCAGCCCGCCGGACCTTCAAGCCAGTTCTTAACCAAGAGATGCCTGCCAATGATGTGAAAGACGTGGACGAGGTCTCTATCGCCTTCCTTCCCCGCCACGACCCTGACATTGCCGAAACCGGGATCTATCCCCCACGTGAACATCGTTCCAGCCACGTACCAGTTATGCCCTTGATCACGTGAGTACCTGAGGTGAATCGCAGTGTTCCCGGTGATTGGCTCATCTAGGTCTATCTCCTCATGTCTTGCGTGTTGCCCCCATACCGTCGTTGCGACGTAGATGGTGCCATCCTCCGATGTATCCACATCGAAACTCTGAATCCATCCCCTTTCTACCAACACGTCTGGCCCCCATGGGAGGGCTTTGAAACCAAGTGACAGAACTGCTGCCAACGCGAGTAAAAGAACTCCTTGCTTTCGCATGGCACACCTCCACATTCAAGGATAGCACTCTGCATTTGCGATGGCAAGCGGAAATCCTGCGGAGTCCTGCGAGAATACGGGGGGCTGGAAACACGGTGATATATCTGAGAGCGCGCGCCGTGTCAAGGCTTCGTGCCTCGATTCACCCCCGAAACAACCTTATCGTCATCCTGCCCTCGACCCCGATCTGTGGGAAGCATCCCTTCGCTGTCTCAGCAACATAAGGTAGTACCGGAGACGTGTCGCACTTGCAGAAAGGATAACCGGTCGAGATGTAGTGAAATGTCGGCCTGGAAGGAAGCGAAGGACCTGGAAATAGGTGACATGTTCCTCGAATCCCCGCCCCGAATCCCCCCACAAGGAACACCCCAGTGAACCCTTGGTCAACCCCTCCGACTCCTTGCTCGCCTCTTCCTTAGTTGTTCGCGACCGCCAACTCTTACACCACGTCCCTGGACTTTACTCTAATCCGCGTCTGTACTTATCTCTTATGAGTCTTCACAAATCTACCACACGTTTGACACGATTTCTTTATGCTGCTTCGATATGATTACGTTGGATTGGTCTCTCGAAATAGGGCTTGAGAGAGCTTGTGCCTTTGCAGCTTCTTGGAGTCCCTTTCGAAAGCGAGGAGGTGGCGGACGCTCATGCTAAGAAAGCCCTTAAGATACTTCTGGATCGGGGCCGTTCTGCTGATTCCATGGTTCGGCTCTGCGGGATCGCCTTCGGATTCACTTGAGCTGACGCTGAATCAAGCGATTTCAGTTGCCCTTGAACAGCACTGGGATGTTCGCAAGGCAGCACTCGACCTTCAGCGTGCTGGACTGGAATTGGAAGCGGCTTGGACGAGGTCGACGATCCCGTCGGTTGAGCTACAAATCAAGCCACCGCATCTGGCATTCGACGGCTTCTCCGGTGAACTCCAGGGGTTGCTCGCGTTCGGGCTGTCTCTTCCATGGGGGACGGACAGCCAACTCTCAGGCAGCCTAGGGGTAGCCTGGGACAGTCTGAATGGCAGGTGGCAGTTGCCGGATTGGGCGATCGTCTTCTCGCAGAAGCTGGACTTCTCGCGCCTGGATGCTGGTTCAGAGGAGCTGGAGACCAAACAGCAGGCCGTGGAGGATAAGCAATTGGCGCTTGAGAAGACCCGTAACGCGGTTGCCCTGGAGATCATGGAGGCCTACACCAACCTCCTAACCGAGGAAGCGCGCCTCGATCAAGCGGAGAGAGATCTCGATCAGGCACAAGCAACCATGACGCAAGCCGAGGAGTTGGTCGAAGAGGGCCTGAAGGGAGAAACGTCGCTACTTGAGGCACGGCTTGACGTCCTCGACGCGCAGATCGCGTTCGATGAGCGCCAGTCGAGCCACACAACGCAGAAAGAAAGCTTCGTCCGAGCCGTGCTCGGGATCAACGAAGAAGTCGAGCTTGTTCCCCTCGAGCTCCCGGTTGAAAGGCTCAAGACCGCGGCCATTGAGCTGCTCAATCAGGAGGACTTCGTGACGACCGCCATATTTAAGGCTTCCGACGTGCAGAAGGCTCAGAGACGGGTCGAAGAAGCGAAGGAGACGCTTCAGACGACCCGGCTTGCCGTGCTTCCGGATCTCAGGTTTGAAGCGGGGCTGGATGAGCAGGGGCTGCGAGTGGGTTGGACGATCGCGTTTGATATCTTCTCCCCCGACAGGCGTCAGGCTATCGACATTGCGGAGACAAACCTCGCGCTCGCCGAAGCGCAAATCGAGGCTGCTCGAGAACAAGTGAAGGACCGCATCCTCAATCAACAGGCCGCTCTTCGCCAGGCAATCAACAACCTCGATCGGCTGACGTTGGAACAAGAGAAGTGGATGTTGGAGAAGAAGGTGAAGCAAGCCAAGTACGAGGCGGGCACACTCAGCGCTGAGGATTGGAAGGCGTTTCAGGAAGACAAAGAGGCGTTCGAACTCGCAGCGGACGAACGCGGTACCTCGCTTCTGCTTTCTTACCTCGCGTATCGAGATATCCTCGGAATGGACCTGGATTGGGAGGACTGGTTGAGATGAGAAGGTCAAGACGATGGAAATGGGTAGGGGCGGCCATCGTTGTCGCCGTTGTCGGGGCGGGAAGCTATTTCGGCTGGAGATATTGGGGCGGTTCGGAGAGCCCAGCAACCCCGGTGACGGGGGCCATGCAAACCGTCCGCGTGGAACGAGGAGATGTGCTGCAGTCGCTTGTTGTCTACGGCAACGTAGTTCCGAAACGAGAATACACGTTCACGTTCGACGGGGATCAGGTCTCAGAGATACTGGTCAGCGTAGGGCAACGGGTCGAGCCGGACCAGATCCTGGTTGAATTCGACAAGACCCGCGCAGAGCTCACGCTGTTGCAGGCAGAGCGAGCGCTTAAGGAAGCACAGGCAGAGGGTGTCCCCGCGATGATCCGTGAGAAGGAACTGGCGTATGATATCGCGGTAGCTTCCTACGAGGAAACCACCTTGTGCGCGCCGTTCGCGGGCGTAGTCACGGAGATCAACCAAGCGACCGGGTCGCTTCAGAATTGGAGTGTCGTCCTTATCGACACAAGCGAGCTCTATGTCGAAGTCTCCGTCGACCAGCTTGACGCGCCCGCCCTCGCGGTTGGCCAACAGGCACAGGCCGTCATCGAACCCCTACCTGACCGGACGTGGCCGGTGGAACTCGTTGAGATCGGCGGGATGGCGATCAGTCACGGCAACAGCACCGTGGTCGCGGTGACCGGGAAGCTTCTCAGGACCGATCCAGCAATCCTCGTGGGCTACACCGTGGAGATGGAGATTACGACGGCAGGCGCCGTCGATGTCCTGCGTGTCCCCATCTCCTCTTTGGTCGAGTCCCCGCGGGGCTGGATCGTGATGAAGATGGTCGAGGGAGAGGCAACGCCCCAGCTCGTGACGGTGGGGGTAACGTCGGATCAGTACGCGGAGATCACGAGCGGCCTCGAAGAAGGAGATGAAATTCTCCTCTATCCGAGCGGTATGCAAGGAGAGCGTCCTCAACGGCCGGAAGACGCCGAAGGAATGAGGCCGTCGTTCCAACAAGGAGGTGGCGTGCCGCCTGGTCTCCCGGGGATGCCATGATTGAGCTGCGCAACGTGACCAAGGGCTACCCGATGGGCGAGGTGGTCTACCGTGCCTTGCGTGGAATCGACCTCGAGATCGACGAACGGGAGTTCGTCGTCATCACAGGCGCTTCGGGATCGGGGAAATCCACGTTGCTGCACGTGATCGGCGCCTTGCACCGCCCCACCTCCGGGGTGGCCCTGTTCGACGGAGAGGACCTGGGAACGCTCTCCCCCGAGGGGCTGGCGCGAGTCCGCAACACCAAGGTCGGGTTCATCTTCCAGCGCTTCTACCTGCTCCCACGGGCGAGCGCGCTGCAGAACGTCGAATTACCGATGATGTACGCCGGGGTTCACCAAAAGGAGCGCCGCGCCCGTGCGCGTGAGGCACTGAAGCGTGTCGGATTGCTCGATCACGCTCACCACGAGCCGACGCAGCTCTCCGGAGGCGAATCGCAGCGGGTGGCGATCGCGCGGGCCCTCGTCAACTCCCCCCGGCTTATCCTCGCCGACGAGCCGACGGGGAATCTGGACAGTCGCACGACGCAGGAGATCCTGGCACTGTTCACTTCACTGCACGAGGAAGAAAGGACTGTCGTGATTGTGACGCACGAGCGGGAGATCTCGGCGCAGGCGAAGCGACAGGTTGTCCTGCGGGATGGACGGATTGAGAAGGACAGCCATGGGACTGCTTGAGATGATGCGTACCGCGTTCACCGCGTTGCGGGCGCACAAGCTGAGGACCACGCTCTCGATCCTGGGAATCGTCATCGGCGTGGCAGCGGTCGTCGCGATCATCGCACTCGTCAACGGTGCTACCGCCGAGGTAAAGGAGCAGATCGCGGGGCTGGGGATGCGCACGATCACCGTGACCATCTTCCCGGCCGCCGTCTCCTCGGCCGCGTCCACGCGCGCACTCACCGAGGAGTTGACAAGCGACCTCCTCGCGGCTCCTTCGGTATCCGAGGTCGTCCCAACGGCCACGAGCGGCGGCAGCGCGATCCTCGCCGGCGAGACTCGGGGCGTCCAACTGCTGGGAGTCACGCCTGAGTACATGGACCTGTTCGACGACTTCTATCCGCAGGTCGGACGCTTCATTCACCCGTTGGATGACGAGCGCACCGTCGCCGTTCTCGGGGCGAGCATCGCCGAGGACTTCTTCGGCGAGGGTGACCCAGTCGGTAAGCGGCTTACCCTGGAGGTCTGGGGGCAAAGGATCGCGTTTCAGATCATCGGGGTGATGAGCGAACGCGGGAGGGTGGGGTATCAGGATCTAGACGGCATGGTCTACATCCCCATTAGCACGGCGCAGCGGTTGTCGGGGTCGCGACAGTTCAGCTCCTACATTGCGCAGTCCGCAAGCGAAGGCGTCATCGAACAGGCGGCCGCCGAGATCGAGGCAATCCTGGATCGAACCGTCGCCGCGGCGACCCGTGTGCCGACGCAGGGAGCGCGTGGCGGAGGCTTCTTCGTCTTTGGACGGGGTGGTCTAACGCCGTACAACGTTCAGATCCAGAAGGAGGCGATCGAGACCTACGAGGAGAGCGTCCGGACGATGACGTTAATCCTCGGCGGGGTGGGAGCGATCTCGCTCCTCGTCGGAGGGATCGGGATCATGAACATCCTGCTCGTATCGGTCACCGAGCGGACCCGCGAGATCGGGATCCGCATGGCGGTCGGCGCCCGCCCCCAGGACATCCGCGCCCAGTTCCTCGTTGAGTCGATCCTCATCAGCTTCGTCGGCGGGCTGCTCGGCCTTAGCTTCGGTTGGCTATGCGCCTGGCTGGGGTCGCTCCTCGGCGGCTGGCCATTCGTGATCTCGGTCTACCCGGCGCTTCTCGCCTGCGGCTTCTCACTCCTGATCGGCGTCACGTTCGGGCTCTACCCGGCGTTGCGCGCCGCGCGGCTCGACCCGGTGGAAGCGTTACGGTACGAGTGAGCGTGCTGAACGGAGAGTGGAGGAGAAAGACGAAACGAGTGTCTCCCGCAAAAAGCTTCCTGTCTATGTGCCCGGAATGATCTCCTGATCGAGGAAAGAGACGAGCACCCGGGGTAATTTCGGGGACGCAAACCATATTTCTTTGACCTAAGGCCAGGCTTTCATTCCCTCAAAACCCGACCGGTCAGCAGCTCAACTGCCATCTTCGCTGGCAGAGAACGCATGCACTTGAAGTTGTGGCATGTGCCTTCGGAACTCCTACATCTCCTACACATGTTCTCGCGCCATCTGCTGCTACGCGTGTGTGAATTGCAATAGTTGTAGAACTTGCATGAAATCGCGCGGAAGCTGTGAATAGCAAACGCTTTACCGCGAGAAGCAGGTGTAGAAGCCGATGAGGGGAGGTCCAGTTTACAAGAGCTCTTTGATCCGTTCCTTGTATTTTTGCATTTGAAATGCATAATTGCACATTAGAGGAGGCCGTGAAAGTGAAACGATACATCACACGCTCACTGGAGCCTGTTCTGCAAAAAGCTGTGCGCGAGTTTCCGGTGGTGGTGCTAACCGGACCCCGTCAGTCTGGCAAAACGACACTGCTCAAATACCTCTTCGAAAAGGAGTTCGGATACGTTTCTCTTGAGCCTCCGGATGTCCGGGCAGCGGCGGAGGTCGATCCTCGCGCGTTCCTTGAGCTGTACCCTCCACCCGTGATCTTCGACGAAATACAGCATGCCCCAACCCTTCTTCCCTACATTAAAGAGCGAGTTGACGCTAAGCGCTCTGAAAGCGGGCAATATCTGCTCACGGGATCGCAGAACTTGTTGCTTATTGAGCAAGTGACCGAGTCGCTTGCTGGTCGCGCAGCAATGCTGCGACTAATGCCCCTCTCGCAGCGAGAGGCTCTGGGTGATCCGTACTCCCCACTCCCTTGGCAATCAGGCAAAAAAACATCACCGCGTCGAGCGCTTTCCTACCGTGATCTATGGAAAAGCTTTCTGCGGGGCTACTATCCGGAGCTGGTCGCCAATCCGAATCGAGATTCCTCCCTTTGGCACTCGAGCTATATTCAGACCTACTTAGAACGCGATGTTCGGTCACTCAGACAGGTTGGAGATCTCACTTTGTTTCAGAACTTCGTTCGGGCACTCGCCGCAAGGAGCGCGGGGCTGTTGAACGTGACTGAACTGGCACGTGACCTTGGCGTAGCGGTGAATACTGCGAAGGCTTGGTTATCTATCTTGGAAGCGACGTTTCAGGTAACGATCTTGCGACCGTACTTCGCCAACGTGGGAAAACGCCTGGTAAAAGCCCCGAAGGTTTTCTTCACAGATGTGGGTACGCTGTGTCACCTCGTTGGTCTAAGGGATCCCGAACATGCCGCGTCCGGCCCCATGGGAGGGTCGATCTTCGAAACGGCGGTGGTAGCGGAGCTCGTCAAGTCCTATGTCCACCGGGGTGAAAATCCTAAGATTTACTTCTGGCGAACTTCTTCGGGAGTGGAAGTAGACATTCTAGTCGAGACCGATGGCAACCTCATCCCCATTGAGGTGAAGCTCTCTGCAACGCCTCGGCCCGATATGGCCAAGAGCATCAAGATACTCCAAAAGGACCTCGGCAACCGCGTCTCTTCTGGATATGTCGTCCACTCAGGCGATATTCGGTTGCCCCTCGCTGAGAATGTAACCGCCTTGCCCTTCGCGGATCTGTAAGGACCTGAACTTTTTTCGGAGGGTGGTCCCGCGATCCAACATGAAGTATAGCTGGATCCTTACAGAGATCCTTGTTACATCTCTTAGGGAATTCCAGAGACACAGACTTCATTCTTTCGTTCTCTCAAGACCCGCCTGGCCAGATGCTTTGCGATCTGCTTTGACAGGACACAAGGGTCGGATCTTGTCTGTTGAGTCAGTTTGCGGTATTATTTAACTATGGCAAGACCACTGCGCTTAGAGTATCCAGGGGCAGCATATCACATTACAGCCCGCGGGAATGCCCGCGAACCGATCTTCCTCAACGACGAGGACCGGGAAGCCTTTCTAACGGTTCTGGCATCGGTTGTCGATCGATTCAACTGGTTGTGCCATGCTTACTGCCTGATGGAGGATCACTATCATCTCCTCGTCGAGACACCCGACGCCAATCTGTCACACGGGATGCGGCAGCTCAACGGGGTCTACACGCAAGGCTTCAATCGTCGACATGGCCGTGTAGGGCATGTCCTCCAAGGAAGGTTCAAATCCATCCTCGTTGACAAAGACAACTACCTGTTGGAAATGGCTCGATATGTGGTGTTGAATCCCGTTCGCGCGAAGATCGTCCGCCACCCTCGCTATTGGAAGTGGTGCAGTTACACAGCCACATCAGGAGAAAGACGGGTGCCTGAATTCTTGACGGTAGACTGGATTCTGTCTCAATTTGCGTCCCGCCGAAAAAAAGCGCAGCTCGCGTACCGACAGTTTGTCGCTGAAGGCAGAGGCCAGACGATTTGGGAGCAGCTGCGCGGTGGAGTGCTGCTGGGTAGCGATGCGTTCGTTAAGAGAATGATCGCTCAACTTAAAGGTAGCGCGCCGCTGAAAGAGATACCCAAGGCACAACGGTTCCTCATACGGCCGACACTTGCCAAGCTGTTTCGAGGAGCCAAACGCAACAAGGCAAAGCGAAACGAGCAAATCTATAAAGCGTACATGGAGCACGGCTATACGCTGGGTCAGATTGGAGATTACCTTGGCCTGCACTACTCCACCATCAGTCGGATCGCACAGCAGAAGCACACAAAGAAGTCAAAAAACAAGATTTGAACTTACGCACTCACATAGAAATGCCTCAAGAACAGGATTTTGAACGGGCTTGGTTAGCCAAGTTCTCCAGTTACCTGGATGAGATCGCTGGGCAAGAGATCCGAAAGAAAGTGATGAAGGGCAGTGATAAGCTCTCGTCGCATTCCTCCCGTCAAGAAGTCATAGGCTGGACCAAGAAAGCGATGGAACGCTTGGAGTTGCTGGTCGATGAGGATGAACGCAAAAGGATCATGACCGGCTGTGCGTGCCAGTACCCAAAATCCTCTTTGCAGGAAGAAAGAAAGACGTATCAGGAGACCAAAGACGTCGATTTGGTCCATCAAATGCTTAAAGAGCAGTTCGAGTCCTTTCTGAAGGGCGCCCTTGGATTGGATGAGAAGCTGATCGAAGAGATCGTCAAGCGAGGATGGGGTTTAGCAGGGGTAAAGAAGGGCAACACGATCATCGCGACGAAGATCCCCAAAAGCGGCTACCTTGTCGAGTATATGGAGGAGACCAACCCCGAGAAGAAGCGGCAGTACTACTGCCACTGTCCAAGGGTGAGAGATGCATTAAAGACCCACGAGGCAGAGGCAATCTCACCGACCTATTGCTACTGCGGCGCCGGTTTCTACAAGGGCATTTGGGAAGAGATCTTGCAGAAACCCGTTGAAGTCAAGCTACTGGAGAGCGTGTTCAAAGGGGACGACGTCTGCAAAATCGCGCTATACCTCCCTTTATCCCAGTCAACGGCGTCAACACCTGCGAGAGTGTAAGTAGCAACAAGTTCGCCATCGAGCTTGAGCGCATACCTCTGTGCTAAATCACCCGAGCCGTTTATCACGCATTAAGATAGCGGGGTTCCTCATGTACAAGACAATCTCCAACACCTCAGTGATGAGTGAGCTTTCCACCCGGCCAAGCTTGACTCCCTCTCTAACCTGGGGACGACAACCGGCCCCCGCCAGTACACAAGAAACAATAAGGATGAAGGAGAGGAAGAAGAAAAAGAAAACCTGTCTCTTTCACACCTCAGATGATCCCCGCATTTTCCTAACTTTGGCAAAGGCCGCTAGTACCTGTTCCGTCTCTCGATCGGTGCAGGTTCCATGTACTTCACCTAAAGATGATTACCCTACAGGCTCTTGAAGATCCGCGCGAGCGAGCGCCCCGGCGCCTCCAGGTGTAGATCAAGGAAGAAGCCGAACGGGGTCTGCGAGACTTCGTAACCCGCTCCCACAAGCCGCTCCTCCGCGTTCGCTAGAAGGTCTTTGGTAAACTTGGGGGTGGCTTTCCCCTCTGTAAGGTGAGCAAAGGAATGGAGCAGGATTCGCTTCGTCTCGTTCTTTCTCGCCGCCCACTTTAGGTTCTTGACCAGACGTGTCTCGACCGCTCCACCCTCCGCCTCATCCTGCGGCTCAGCGTGGATGAACCCGACCAAGACGCCTTCAATCGCCCGTTCCTCAACCCGATCCTCCTCGGATTCCAGTGTCTTTATGGTGGTCCGATACCAGAAACGGGTGGTATAAATCATCAACAGTTTCATCCGCTCACCCTAGATGCTCCCCCTCGTAAGTTGCAGCAAAGTGCGCGGCAGTCCCGCGACCCTGTCCAACAACCCCTAACCCGTGCGCGTCATCGACCTCATCCCGCGTCAGGGTGGTTGCCACTTGTGTTAGCACCTTTGCGATTCTCTTTCTTCTCGTAAGCTTCGATAATCCGTGCCACGAGCTGATGGCGCACGACATCGCTCTTGGTGAGGTGGATAAACGAGATGCCTTCGATCCCCTGTAAGATCTCCTGTACGGCCATCAATCCGGAGGTCCCTTCCTCGAGGTCGATCTGAGTCACATCCCCGGTGATCACCGCCCTGGAGTGAAACCCGAGGCGCGTTAAGAACATCTTCATCTGGATTGAGGTCGTGTTCTGCGCCTCGTCGAGAATGACGAAGCTATTGTTCAAGGTGCGGCCGCGCATGAAGGCGAGTGGAGCCATCTCGATCCGGCCGTGTTCGGTCAGCTTCTCGAATTCGCTCGCTGGAATCATGTCGTAGATCGCGTCGTATAGAGGCCTCAGATACGGGCTCACCTTAGCTTGAATGTCGCCGGGGAGAAAGCCGAGTTCCTCCCCTGCCTCCACCGCCGGACGGGTGAGAATAATCCGCTTTACCTCCTCCCGCTTCAGGTAGTCAATCGCCATTGCCACAGCGAGATAGGTTTTCCCAGTCCCTGCAGGGCCGATGGAAAAGACAATGTCATTGTTGCGAATCGCCTCGATGTATCGGTGCTGTCCGACCGTCTTTGAACGGATCTCCTCGCCCCAGTGTGTCACCCGCACAACGTCGGAGAGAATCCCGTCCACCTTTTTCCCCTCCTTAATCTGGGCGATCAAGTAGCGAACCTCCGACAGAGAGGGAACATGATTTGACTCGATGATGTCGAGAAGTTTTTCAAACAAGGAGCGAACCTGCTCCACTTCCTCACGCGTTCCCTCGATGCGAACGGTCTCCCCACGCGCGATGACCCGCGCCGGAAACGCCTTCTCGATCTCCTTCAGATTTCGATTAAACTCACCCAGAAGGGCGGTTGACTCCGCATTATCGCGTAAGGTGATCTCAGCGTGTGTCTGTTCGATCTTTTATCACTCCTTCTAGATAGCAGTCTGTTGCTTTCTCGATCTTCACCGTCACTTCATCGCCTGCAGCGACGCCATCTCCTTTGAAGAGATAGGTATCGATATATCCACGCGTGTAACCACGCCACTTCCCGTCCCGCCTTCCCTCAATCAGGACTTCCTCTTCACTCCCGAGGAACCGTCGATGGAGGTCACAACGGATCGCTCGTGCCAGCTCTCGCAGGTGCTCAACCCTTTTCCTCTTCTTACTCTCTTGAATATGGTTGGGAAGATTAGCCGCAAATGTCCCATCTCGGCGAGAGTAACGGAAGATGTGGAGGTTCGCAAATCCCACTTCCTCAACAATCTCGCATGTCCTCGCAAAGGCGGCCTCGCCCTCACCAGGAAAGCCGACAATCACATCCGCCCCGAACGTCGCCTTCGGAATGAAGCGGCGAATCAGTGAAATCCGCGAGCGGTAGAAGGAGGTAGTATAGCCGCGCTCCATGCGGCGAAGGACCACATCGTCGCCGCTTTGGAGCGGGATGTGAAAATACGGGCAAGCACGTTGATCCGCGGAGAACACTTTCACCAGCCTTTCAGTAATCCCGCTAGGGTTAATTGAACCGAGACGTAAACGGCGAAGCCCATCAACTTTAAGCATACTTTGCACTAACTCGGCTAGGTCACCATCAGGGGGGGCATACTGGGCAAGGTTGATCCCGGCAAGGACGATCTCAGGGTAACCACTTTGGACAAGGGAGCGTGCCTCAGAGAGAGCAGCCGCAATCGATTTGCTGCGTGAGGGGCCGCGGACCTGGGTAGTGCGACAGAAGGTGCAAGAGAGGCTGCACCCATCCTGCACCTTGAGGAGGGCACGCACGCGGCCGCGGTACTCTTTGATCCGCTCCTGCGCCAGCGGGATTTGCTCAGCATCAGGGAGCATCCCGTGTTCACCGGCAAGAGCGCGGGTTACGACCTCATCGATCCTCCCCTTCCAGGCGTTCCCCCCGAGAAGATCAGCTCCTTCGACTCGGGTCAGGCTCTGGGCAACGGCATCGGCGAGACAGCCAACAAGGACGATCTTCGCCCCTGGGTGTTCGCGGCGAAGGCGGCGGATCGCTTGGCGGGCCTTGCGCTCGGCAAGGGAGGTAACCGTGCAGGCATTCACAACATAGAGGTCTGCTTTCCCGTCAACAACATCGAAAGCAGTGGCCAGAAGACCGCGCATCATCTGCGTCTCATATTGGTTAACCCGGCAGCCGAAGGTAAGCAGGTCAACGCGCGGACGGGTGCTCCCCGCATCCATCTAGGTGTGCCGTTCCACGGTAAAGCGGTAGAGGCGTACCTGCTCCGCCGAGCCGATTCCCGCCTTCATCCGCGCGATCTCTATCTGCTCTGAGACCGTTTCCACACCCGGCAGATCGGGCAAAAGCAAGCCGCGGCGCCATCCACTCTCCACGATCACCCCATAGCGTTTGGGGTCGAGATCTTCCTCCTCGCAGGGCTCAGGTTCGGAGAGAACGTCAACAGAGACGACAAGCTTTGCCAGTTCCCCTTCACACACGGGCGGAAATCGTGGGTCCGCACTCGCTGACTTGATCGCGTTTGTGATTACCTCGCGCGCGATGGTCTCTTCTGTGGGAAGGTACGTACCGATGCAGCCACGGAGCTCGCCCCGTTTCTTGAGCGAGACGAAAACCCCGGCCCGCTCTCTCATCGGTTGAGAGAGATCCTTGGGAGGTGCGATAACTTGCTGATCATGGACGTAGGTTTCGATCGCGGCGGTAGCAAGTCTCACGTAGGGGTCCAACGCTTCTTTGCTCATATGGTAAGGATACCCCCGCACTTCTGGGTGTCAACCCGGAAGAAGAACGTGTTGCCTGCCTCTAAACGCACCCCACGACTTGACTCGATGCAAGAATCTAGGTTATATTAGTTACATAAGGAGGTGTGTGTAGCATGAAAAGGTTTTTGGTGGGCTTGACTGTATTGAGCTTAGTGGTTCTGCTCGGAGGAGGGCTCGTCCTCGCGAAGGATAAGTACACGGTGGTCTCAGATATCCCTTGGCCACCATTCGAGATGGAGCTGCAAGGCGAATTCTTCGGTTTTGACCTCGACGTCATGCGTGCAATCGCGGTCGTCGCTGGTTTCGAAGTCGATATTCAAAACTGCGAATGGAGTATTCTCGTCAGCAGTGTACAGGCTGGAGCGAAGGACATCGGTGCCTCCGGATTGACGGACTTTCCTGAGCGGGCCGCGAAAGTCGACTTCTCAAATCACTATTGGCTCTCAAACCAGGCGGTTGTTATCCGCAAAGACTCCGGCCTCAACCTCGTTTCCGCCTTGACCGGGATGGGACCAACTGGAGCTATTGGCGCGCAGCGAGCAACAACGGGTGGCTGGTGGGTGGAAGATAACCTCCAGGCGGCTGGGTTCGACGTGGAACTGAAACAGTACGCGACGTATCCGTTGGCCATCCTCGATCTAGTGGCCAAAAGGATCGACGCGGTGATCCAGGATGAGCCAGCGTCCATCTCATCTCTAACGGCCTTCCCCGATGATCTCACTGTCGCTGGAATCATCAACACGCATGAGTACTTCGGCTTCATCGTCCCCAAGGGAGATCCAAATGGGCTTCTCCCCAGGATGAACAACGCCATGGTGACACTCGGGGTGAAAACGGTCATTGCATCGACGGGTATCGAAGAGTTTGTAATCACTGAGGGGAGCTTCTGGGATAACCTGGTCTCTGCCTACTTCGGTCCCTCTACGGAGAAGATAGAAGCAGCCTGGTCGCAATGTAAAGACCTTCTGTTGGCCGCCACATGCCTAGAGGATCTGGAGAACTACGCCCGCTGCATGGCTGACGCTGTAAAGTAAAAGAACAGAGGAAAAGACGAGTATCAGTAAGTAACAGGGGGAAGAGACCTCCTTTTAGGAATGGGGGTCTCTTTTTCCCCTTTAAAAAGGGGATAGGCATCGAAGGCATAGCCGTCATCGGAGGGTATCTTCCGGATCTTCTTCGCGCCCTGTTGACAAACATCCAGCTTCTGCTCGCGTTGCTAGCAGTAGGCCTTGTTATAGGAACGGTTGTAGCCCTTCTGCAGGTCTACGCAGGGCATTTCTTAGGCGTACCAGCTTTCATCTACGAGTGGGTCTTTCGGGGCATCCCTGCGCTCGTCTTGTTGTTTTTATTCTATTTTGGGCCATTGCAATTCGGGGTAAGCATTCCTCCCTTCATTGCTGCCACTCTTGCACTTGGCTTTCGTTCCTCAGCGTATCAATCGCAGATCTTCCGAGGGGCGATCCAAGCTATCCCACACGGCCAGATGATGGCGGCTCGTTCCATGGGGATGAGCCGCGTGCGGGCGATCGTCTCCATTATTCTTCCTCAGGCGTTTCGTCTTTCTCTTCCTGCCTGGTCTAATGAGTTCTCCTCTGTCGTGAAGGATACTACCCTGGCTTACGCAGTCGGACTAAACGAGATTCTCAGGCATGCACGCTTCATCACGGAGCGGTATTATAACCTGGCGATGTTGGCCTACTTGACCGTCGCGCTGATCTTCTTGGTGTTGACGTACAGTGGAAACTGGAGCCTAGGGTGGCTTGAAAAGCGCCTTCGGATTCCCGGCCTTGAGATGGCAGGGGTGAGTGGGCGAGGGAGGAACCTCAGCAAGTGAATCTATTGAAGGTTGAGAATATCCACAAACGGTATGGCAAAGAAGAGGTTCTAAAAGGGGTCTCTTTCGAGCTTCAGAGGGGAGAGACAAAGGTCGTCATTGGCCCATCAGGGACGGGGAAGAGCACGCTGTTGCGGTGCATCAACCGCCTAAGTCTACCTGACAAGGGGCAGGTTTGGCTAGAAGGGGAGGAGATCACTCACTCTAAATCGAACATTAACCAACTGCGTGCCAAGATAGGCTTCGTATTCCAAGACTTTAACCTCTTTTCCCACTTAACTGCTTTAAAAAACGTGAACATTGCCCCGATGAAAGTCAAGGGGATGAAGAAAGAGGAGGCAACAAAGCTGGCAATGGAGGAACTAGAGAGGGTGGGCCTTGGTGACAAGGCTGATGCCTATCCGGCACAACTCTCCGGGGGCCAACAACAGCGCGTATCGATCGCGCGCGCCCTGGCGATGTCCCCCAAACTGATCCTGTTCGACGAACCGACCTCTGCGCTTGATCCGGAGCTGATCGGTGAGGTACTTGAGGTAATGATCAATCTAGCAAAAGATGGAATGACGATGCTCGTTGTCTCACACGAGATGGGGTTTGCCCGCTCGGTCGCCGATGAGGTCATATTCATGGAGCACGGAGTGATCGTTGAGCAAGGACCGCCACAGCAACTATTCTCCAATCCGAAGCACCGACGTACGGGAGAGTTTCTCCACAAAATTACTGAACTCTACGGGGAGACAAGCTGATGGGACTCGTTTTTGATTGGGCCTGGCTCCCGCAGCTTGCACGCGGATTGCTCATTACCGTAGAGATCACAGTGGTCTGTATTCTTGTGGGGATCGTCTTGGGCCTTCTGCTCGCGTTGGGGCGCGTCTACGGGGGACGACTTCTCTCCATCCCATGTAGCCTTTTCATTCAGTTCTTCCGGGGAACGCCATTACTCATCCAGCTTCTTATGGTCTACTACGGGCTTCCAACCTGGGGAATCACACTTTCACCAATTATGAGCGGCATACTCGCCTTGGGTCTTAACACGGCAGCCTACCAGGCGGAGTACTTCAGAGGAGCGATCCAGGCAGTCCAGGGCGGTCAGATGATGGCAGCGAGATCAACAGGAATGAGCCTTGCACAAGCCATCCGCTACATAATCCTGCCCCAAGCCTTTCGTATAGTAATCCCCTCTTGGTCAAACGAGCTGATCCTCATGCTGAAGTATTCCTCCATCGTTTATATGGTAACGGTTATGGACATTATGGGGGTAGGGAATACGATCGCCGCCCGCCACTTCAGCTTCTTCGAAGTGTTCATCATCGTGGCGTTGCTTTACCTGGCATTGGTCTTTATCGTTTCACAGCTATTGCGGATGGTTGAGAGACACGTGCAGATCCCCGGCCTCGGGGAGCATGCCGAGCATCGCTAGAACCGCGCGCGAGAAGGAAAAGCACCCCTCCACTCGACTTTAAGCAAAGGGGTATCCCTTCTATCGGAAACGGTCACCGATCCGCTTATTTCTCGATCTCCATCTTGGAGAGGACGAGACCCGTGAGGAGCTTTGGGTAAAAGTCGGTCGACTTCTGTGGCATCTTCTCCCCGCGATCTGCTACGCGCCGGACCTCATCCGGGCTCGTCGGATTGAGAAGGAAAAAGATCTGCTCCTCTCCGCGATCGACCTTGCTTAAAGCATCTTCTGGATCACGACTGTAAGTCACGTTTTGCTGCTCTTCAAGCGCCTTAGCATCGATCCCCAACAGCCGTTCGAGAATAGCGGTATGGAGGATGGAGATGTCAAGGTGCTTCCAGTCGGAGGACCAACTACCCGTGATCAGTTGGTCCATCAGACCCTCATCCCGCAGCGTAAGAGTGGCGAAGGTTCCACCGGCGTAGCAGCCAAAGGTGTGGCTCTCACAGCCTGCCTTCACCGCCTTCTCCATATCGGAAAGTGTGGCGTGCCGCTTGACCTGAAAGTCGTTCCCCGCTTTTTCGAGGAAAGCCTTCGGGTCAAAGTCAGATAAGGCATGAATCAGTCGATGGATCGGCCGGATCGTCATTCCCGGTAGATCGATGTTGAACAGGGTCATCATGCGAACGTCAAACGACTCCGGAGCGGCTTTTGTCCATCCCCTTTTTTCACATTCCCGCATGAAGTTGACTGCGGTCTCGTAGCGGTGGTGACCATCGGCGATATAGAGGTCCTTCTCCGAAAGAGCGGTTTGCACCCGCGCGATGACCTCAGGGTCGGTGACCGGCCAAACAAGATGGCGGTTTCCAAAGTCATCGGTTGCCTCGATCGTCGGTGGCGCGCCGCTTATCGCCGCAACGAGCGCCTCATCGGCTCTACAGGAGGGATCGGAGTAGAGCATGAAGATGTGGCCGAAGTTCCCCTCCGTCGCCCGCATCAGGCGCAGGCGGTCCTCCTTGGGCCCTTTTAACGTCCGTTCGTGAGCGTGTACCCGCTCCGGCTCAAGCTTCCCCAAAGCGATGACACCTTTTCGCGTCAGGTGCTCACCACCGAAGGAGTACTCCTGGTGGTAGACGTATAAAGCGGGCTCTAAATCACGCTTTAAAACTCCTTTATTCAACCAATCGGTGAGGAAGTTCCCCGCACGGGTATACACGTTCTCGCCATTATCCTGCACTACTGACCTTCCTTTAACGATACGTACGATGTTGTAGGGATTTCGATCGTAGTAAACCGCCTGCTCCGCTTCACCGATGCGATCGTAGGGCTGGGTGACAACGGTGCTTATGTTGCTGATCTTATCAGGGTTGTAGCGAATACCTCGAAACGGAATGATCTGCGCCACCTTCTCCTCCTAAAGGGATTTCGCAAACTCGATAACGGTCTGCGCCGCCTCCTTCCCTACACGGCCTTGTGCCTCTAACGTGGCGGCCCCGATGTGCGGGGTAAGGGAGAGGCTCTCCTGTGTAAAGAGAGCTTGACCGGTATCTGGCGGTTCGATAGCGAAGACATCAAGCGCCGCTGCAGCAACCTTCCCACTCGCCAAGGCAGCGGCGAGGGCCGCCTCGTCGATAATTCCGCCACGTGCGCAGTTGATGATGCGAACGCCATCCTTCATCATCGTGATCTCTTTTGCACCAATTACTGCACCCAGCTTGGGATCGTACGGAATGTGAAGTGAGATGAAGTCACTCTCCTTCAGCAGTTCTTCGAAAGGTACCATCGTTACCAGGTCGGGGAGAGGGCTCTTTGCGACAAATTTGTCGTATGCGATCACGTGCATTCCCAAGGCCGCGGCCTTACGCGCTAGATACTGGCCGATCCGGCCGATCCCGATAATTCCCAGAGTCTTACCGTCGATCTCTACACCCTTTAATCGCTTCTTCTCCCACTTGCCTTCTTTTAGAGAGGCAGTCCCACGACCGATGTGGCGAGCGGTAGACAGCAGATGCCCCAGGGCAAGCTCGGCGACGGAGTTTGAGCTGGCAGCAGGGGTATTCCGTACCGCGATCCCTTTCCCTCGCGCGTACTCCACATCGATGTTATCCAGTCCAACCCCGGCACGGACGATAAGCTTCAAATCCGTTCCGGCATCGATGATCTCTTGGCGGACCTTGGTAGCGCTACGGACAACGATTGCGTCATAGTCCGCGATCGTCTCCTTCAAGGCCTCGGGAGTGAGATCGATATTCACGTCCACTGTGAGGCCAGCCTCTCGCATCGTTGCGACCGCCGCATCTGCCAGCGGATCTGACACAAGTACCTTAAACCCCATCTTCGCCTCCTTACAGGTTAAGAACCGTCTCGATCACCCTTAGGAGCCCCTCGATCTCGTCGAGTTGGGTGTCCCCCATATGGGCGATGCGGAAGGTCTTCTCTTTGATTGCGCCGTAGCCGTTCGAGATCCGCAGGTTGTAGTCCTCAGCAAGGGCCTGGATCAGATCTGCAACCGCGATCCCACGGGTATTCTTAACACAGGTGAGGGTCTTTGACCAGTATCCCTCCTCAGGATAAATGTCGAAGTATTTCACCGCCCAGGACTGAACAATTTTTGCCATGGCCTCGTGGCGAGCGAAGCGCTCATCCAAGCCCTCATCGAGTATATCGTCAAGCTGAGTGTTTAGCGCAAATAGGTGCGGGATTGCCGGTGTTGATGGGGTTTGGTTTTTCAGATGGGATTTATGCATCTTCGTTAGGTTGAAGTAGTAACTACGCGGCGGGACAACTTGAGCACGGGAAAGGGCACGCTCACTCACAGCAGCGACCGCTAGGCCCGCCGGGAGTGCGAACGCTTTCTGTACGCCGGCAAGTACGAAATCGATGTTCCAAGCGTCGGTTTCGATCTTGACACCGGCCATCGCACTCACCGCGTCAACGAGGAGGAAGACCTCCGGATAGCGGCTCACTACCTCTGCGATCTCGCGAAGGGGATTCATTAAGCCGGTAGATGTCTCGTTAAACACTAAAGTTACCGCATCGTATTTTCCGCTTTGCAACTGCTCGTCAACCATCTGCGGCTTTAATGCGACCTCCCAGTCAATCTCAAACGCATCGCAGGGAACGCCGTTTGCGACCGTGATCTCGTGCCAGCGCTTGGAGAAAGCGCCGTTCACCAAGTTCAGACAGCGCTTGACAACAAGGTTTGTCACCGCCGCTTCCATCGCCCCTGTCGAGGAAGAGGTGAACAGGAAAACAGGGTTCTTTGTGTACATGAGCTTCTGTAACTTCGGTTGAATCTCAGTGTAGAGCTTGGAAAACTCGGGAGAGCGGTGATGGACCTGCGGGGTAGACAGTTCTTTTAAGATCTCGGGCCGAACCTCTGTCGGGCCCGGGGTAAACAGTCGCTTGTGCATGGTTACCTCCACGATAGATAAGGCTGTAAATCAAATGGTAACGCGATCATCTCCCTTCTGCAACGGAAGGAAGAGCACGGGAAAGGCCAAGCTCTCGTGCTTGGATGACCGCCTCTAAGTATTCGCGTTTAGTAAGCGGCCGGGCAAGTTCAGGGTAGGAATCGGCCCGATAACATGGACGGTACTGTCCCATGACGTTCAGGTAGGTCCCCGGCCCGACAACGGAGGCGATCAGCTCAAAGACGTGCTTTGATGAAGCGATACCGTCAGGCAGAACAAGGTGGCGGATCAGCAAACCGTGGCGAGCGATCCCTCCTTCGATCACCAAATCACCCACTTGGCGGTGCATCTCACGGAGCACTGCTTCGATGTTGTGCACGTACCCTAAAGCGTCGGAGTAATAAAGTGCAGCGCTTTCCTCACCGTACTTGACGTCCGGCATATAAATATCGACGATCCCTTCCAACAACCGTAACACCTCGACGCTCTCGTAGCCACCGCAGTTCCAGACAATGGGGATTTCCAAACCAGCCTCCCTTGCCAACCCGAGCGCAGCGACGATCATTGGGGCCTGGTGCGTCGGGGTAACGAGGTTTAGGTTGTGGCAGCCGCACTTGGCCAGATCGAGGAAGATCGCCGCCAGCTCCTCCCTCTCCATCTTGCGCCCTTCCTTAAACTGGCTGATCGTGTAGTTTTGGCAGTAGACACAAGCCAGGTTACAGCCGGAGAAGAAGACCGTTCCTGAGCCATGGGTTCCAACAAGAGGCGCCTCCTCTCCAAAGTGGGGTCCATAACTTGCCACCTTGGCATGAGCACCGATCCCACAGTGGCCGCGCTCTCCCTGTCCACGATTAACGCAGCAGCAGCGGGGGCAGAGCGTGCATGAGGAGAGAATTGTCTCTAGTTTGACAGCGCGCTTTAGAATCTCGCTTTCGGAAAGGCGCAATCGCATCACCCTGTTTGGCCGACTTGCTCATTGACAGTACAATCTTATCCATCTGTAAAGGAGGAAGCATGGGAGCAGGTTATATTGTACTGTTGGTAGTGGTGTTAATCCTCGGATGGGGCGTGTTGAGCTACAACCGGTTGATACGGCTGAAGGTGCGTTCGGAGGAGTCGTGGCGGGACATCGACACACAACTCAAGCGTCGCTACGACCTCATTCCAAACCTGGTAGAGACGGTAAAGGGATACGCCTCCCATGAGAAAGGGGTCTTCGAGCAAGTGACGCTCGCCCGTGCCAAGGCGATCGATGCCTCTTCACCCAAGAAACAGGCTATCGCTGAGGAAGGACTGAGGGGCGCGCTCAAGTCGCTCTTCGCAGTGGTGGAGAACTACCCGGAACTCAAAGCAAACGAGAATTTCCTCGGACTGCAACAGACCCTCGAGCAGGTGGAGGACGCGGTCCAGCGCTCCCGTGTCTATTACAACGCCGTGGTGCGCGATCTGAACACACGTATCAGTATCTTCCCACAGAATATCATCGCCAACCTGTTCGGTTTTAAAGAACGGGAGTTCTATATGCTTCCCGGCGAGGAGCAACGGGAAGCGCCGGCAGTCAGGTTCTGATGAGAAGAGCCCTTGCTTTTTTGCTTGTCCTGTTAAGCGTTACAGTCGTTGTCTCGGCCAGCCTGCGGATAACCGAGTTTCGCGTTAAGATCGACGCCCTAGAAACCGGAGAACTGGCGGTCAGTGAGAGACTGGACGTTGATTTTTACACGCCGCACCACGGAATCATACGAGAAATCCCTTACTCCTACCGACGTTCAGCCGGGGAGAGGCTGACAGTTGACCTCGACCTTGTCTCAATCTCCCACAACGAAGGCACGGTCCCTTACACCACGCGAAGGAGCGGTGGAACGCTGATCCTTCGCATCGGCGATCCCAACAAAACGGTCAGCGGAACTCATACATACACGATTTGCTATAAAGTGAACCGAGCCCTCTTGTTCAATAATGAGGACTATATCCAACTCTACTGGAATGTGACAGGAAACGACTGGCAAATTCCAATCGACCATGTAACGGCGTTGGTAAGCCTACCCGAGGGTGTCACAGGCCTGGATGTACCGACGATCTCCTACGTCGGCTACTCAGGAAACACCACCCGTGGCCAGGCTGCCCAGCTCGACTCCGAGGGACGGTTCATGTTTGAGGCGGGTGCCCTATCACCCGGCGAGGGATTGACGATCGATGTGGCGATCCCACGTGAAGCGTCCGGCATAACTGCTCCAACCGCTGGGCAGCGGGCCCTTTGGTTTCTGGGCGCCAACAAGTACGCGTTCCTCCCTATAATCGCCTTGGTCGGTATGTTTCTTGTCTGGTATTACAAGGGGAAGGATCCGCGCAAGGGAACGATCGCACCTCGCTTTGAACCACCCCGCGGGATGCACCCCGGTGAGGCCGGCGTGCTGATCGATGACCGGGCTGACCTGCGCGACATCTCAGCGATGGTAATCGGCCTGGCAGTGAAAGGGTATCTCAAGATAAAGGAGGTCCGTGAGGAGGAGCTCGGGCTCGCTGAGAAGGTAAAGGAACTGTTCAAACGCTCCTCCCCTGTTGACTTTGAGTTCATCAAGCGAAAGGATGGGGACGACGAACTTTCAAAAGTGGAGAAAACGCTATTTGACGCTATCTTCGACGCCGATCACCAGGAGAAGAGATCCCTCTCCTCGATGGAGAACGAGTTCTACAAGGTCCTTCCTACGATTAAGTCGAACCTCTACGCCGGTCTGATCAAGCAGGGGTACTATCCGCATAATCCGGAGCGGATCCGGCGGTCTAACGCCGGCCTTGGGCTGATGATTCTGGTCGGTGGGATCGCTCTCGGTGTCGGTGCAGCCTCCCTTTATCTTGGGATCTCCATCGTCATCTGTGGGCTGATCGTCCTTGCCTTTTCTCCCATCATGCCCCGCAAGACCGCCAAGGGCGTTGGTGCGCTTCGTGACCTTCTCGGCCTTGCCGAATACATCGGTCGAGCTGAAGTGGAGAAGATGGAATTTCACGATGCGCCGGAGAAGAGTCCGCAGCTGTTCGAGAAGCTCCTCCCTTACGCCATCGCGCTTAACCTGACTTCGATCTGGACAAAGCAGTTTGAGGGGATGTTCGAACAACCTCCGGAGTGGTACGCCGGTGCAAGCCCTGTGTTCAGCGGTCATCTGTTCGCCCTCTCGATGATGCACCTCTCCTCGGGAATGGAGCGGACCTTCGTCTCCGCCCCGCGGACAAGTTCCAGTGGTCGCTCGGCCTGGGGCGGCGGTTCAAGCTTCGGAGGCGGGTTCTCCGGCGGTGGATTCGGTGGTGGCGGAGGCGGTGGCTGGTAGGCTGGCACGTATGCTTACTTTCTGTGGACCCTCAGCCGCGGTCTACTCTTTGAAATGAAACCGGTCTTCAGTAAAAAGCCGCAAACAGGCATCTACCACTTTGGAATCGTACAGCTTGCCCTTATTCTGAGCGATTTCTTCCAGTGCCTTGTCGATACCCCGTGCTGGCCTATAAGGCCGGTGAGAGGCCATCGCTTCTACAACATCAGCGACACCGAGGATACGCGCTTCGAGCATGATCTCCTCTCCTTTGAGTCCCTGGGGATAGCCTGAGCCGTCCAAACGTTCGTGGTGCTGGAGCACTATCTGGGCCACCGACCACGGGAATTCTATCCCTTTCAATATGTCGTAGCCGGTTTGTGGATGAATCTTCATCAGATCAAACTCAATATCGGTTAAGTGTGTGGGTTTGCTAAGGATCTCGGCAGGCACATTGATCTTGCCAATATCGTGAATTAGCGCGGCCATGCGAAGCCCCTCAATCTGCTCCTCTGAGAGGCCCATCTCTTCAGCTACGGCACAGGCCAGCTCGGTCACCCGCCGTTGATGACCTGCGGTATAGGGGTCCCGCATCTCGACCGCTGATGCCAGGGCATGAACCGTTCCTTCCAAGGTTTTTTGTAATCTTTCGAGGCTTTGTCGAAGCTCCTCCTCCGTCCGCTTGCGCTCGGTGATGTCCTTTGAAGTTCCCTGAAAACCGATGATTTCGTCACCTTTCTTCAAAGGGCTTACACTAATCTCAAAATATTTTACAGTTTTGTCTTCGATGATTGCCTTAACAGAAAAATCCTTTAAGGGCTTCCCTGTTTTAAAAACATTATAGAACGCTCGAAAAAGGTTTCTATGATTGTTTCTGGGAGTATAATCCTTAAAGTTCATCTTTAATAGTGCAGCTTTTGTATGTCCAGTAAGTTCTACTGCTGCTTTGTTTACATTAGTGAAGTTACCTCTTAAATCTAATGTGAAAAGGAACTCGCTTGAGTTTTCGAAAAGACCCCGATATCTTTCTTCGGAATCTTTAAGCGCCTCCTCCGCCTTCTTCCGCTCGGTGACGTCCTCGATGGCAAAGAGGATCAATTCTTCTTCTTCTCTGACCTTTCTGGCGTTCAGCAGCATTGTCCTTTGTCCGATGGTCTCGAAATTGTGCTCCATTTCGTAATTTTCTACGGTGGTGTTCTTGAGCAGTATTTCTTCAAGTAACTCTCGTAGTTTTGGGATATCCCACTGGCGGTTGCCCAGGTCGTATAAGAATTGCTCCTCAGTTTCTTCGGGAATTACTTTGAAGGCTTCATAGAATGAGCGGCTGGCAGAAATTACTCGGAGCCCAGAATCCAACACCAAAAGGGGCTCACGCACTGTGGCTATAATATTCTCTGCGTATTCACGGGCCTTCCTGACCTTATCCTCCGCCCGCTTGCGCTCGGTGATGTCTCTTATAGCTCCTTGCATCCCAACTATTTCACCATTTTCAAGTATAGGTGAGGAGTTGAGTTCGGCGAAGATGTGGCTCCCATCTTTCCTTATTGCCTCCATCGAGAAAACTCCCAGATTCTTACCTTCCAGATTTTCACTAAAGCGTTGGAAAACTCGGGGTATCTCGGATTCAACTAAGAAGTTCTTAAAGTGTTTCCCCCCCATCTCCTCAGGTTTGAAATAGAATATTTTCTCCGCTGCAGGAGAAACATAGGTGAGATAACCCCCCTTGTCTGTCGTAAAGATTAGATCAAAGCTTCTTTCAGCAATACCCCTAAATTTATTCTCAGACTCCTTCAGATTGTGCTCTATCCTTTTGCGCTCGGTGATGTCGGTGAAGAATGAATAGAAGTATTGTATGTTTCCTTTGCTATCAAAAATCGGGTGTGCGAAAACTTCTACCGGAACCCGGGAACCATCCTTGCGGATGTATTCTTTCTCGAAGTGCTGCGGCTGCCCGGTGCGGCCCATTTCCTCCGCCGCCTTTGCCACGACCTCGCGCCACTCCGGAGGCGTGAGATCCGTAAGCCACTGCAATTCATGCAATTCTTCCTTACTGTAGCCCAGGAGTTTACAGTAAGCAGTATTGTAGGTCATTAACTGGCCATCAGGGTAACCTACAGCGAAGGGCTGTGAAGAGCGTTCGAGCACATCGGCCAGGAACTGCGCGTGCTCCTGGCTTTCGCGCAGCGCCTCCTCCGCCCGCTCGCGCTCGGTGATGTCTGTGCCCTGGGCTATGGTGGTCAAAAGAGTCTTGCCGTCCTCCGCATAGATGTTCGCCGAGTTCCAGAGCGCTAACCGTGTCTCCCCATCTTTGCGAAGAATTGGAATTTCTATCGACTCCCAGTATTCACCGCTCAAAGTGCGGGCGATCTTGTGCAGCGATTCGTCCCGGCTTGCTTCCGGGAAGAGCATGGGCAATTCCTGGCTAATGACCTCATCGGCTTTATAACCCGTAAGATGCTCAAAGGCGCGGTTGAACCGGGTGATCCTGAGTTCCGGGTCCCAGACAATGATAGGAGCGTTGGCATAGTTGATCAGGTTCTCCAGGTAGTCGCGTGTTTCCCGCAGCATCTCCTCCGCCTGCTTGCGCTCGGTTTCGGCCTGCTCAAGTTCGGCCACACGCTGCCGAAGCCTTTTCAACTCTTCCAGCGGCTGGGCATTTGTCTTTTTCTTCTCTTTCATCTTTCAGCCCTCCTCATCAGTCCTGGGATCGCTTATCCCTACTGACCACCCGCTTTCAGCCTCTTCTTGTCCTCATACATCCGCTGATCGGCCTTATGCAGGATTGTTTCAATAGTTTCCGCGCTTTCAGGACGCCAGCAGCCTTTTCCAATAGCCAATGTTATCGGGAATTCGGTAAGCAGATTCTCCTTATTCCGCTCTGCCACGGCGTTATGGATCCTTTGCACTAAGGCGTCGGTGTCACCATTCGTTTCGGGTAGCACAATCAAGAATTCATCGCCGCCATAGCGGATCACAGTATCCCCCTTCCGCACCTGCTCCCCTAGCAGCTTTGCCACGGCTTGAAGCACGCGATCTCCCGTCTGATGCCCAAAGCGGTCGTTTATCTCCTTAAACCGGTTGACATCGATCATCAGGAAGCTGATGGGATGGCTATACCGCTTGGAGCGTTCGAGCTCTCTCTCGATGGCCTGTGTGAAGTAACGGCGGTTGTAGACGCTGGTCAGGGGGTCATGGATGGCCTGTTCTTTAAGCTCGTTCTGCAAATGGATTCGTTTCAGCACTCCGGTAGTATGACTGAGTAACAGCTCCAGCAGCCGGGCATCGTCTCTGGTAAAGGCATGGGGCTCAGTGAAGGCGACCTGAAAGACACCGATATCACCGATCGGGGTGCTAATTCCGGATTTGAAGTCTCCTCGTGTCGGCGTGGCCTCGGGGACTTCATCCAAGCCGCCGAAGATGTAGGTCTCGCCGGTGCGATAGGTCTTTCCGGCTAATCCCACATCGAGTCCGCTCTCCCTGCTTGCCTCGGGGGATGATTCAGATGATGTCGCTTTAACCACCAGCTTGTTCCCTTCCACAATATCCAGGGTGCACATGGAGAAGGCAAGGATCTCCTCTGCCGCTTTGACGGTCAGTCGGTAGACCCCGTCCTCGGTTTCGCAGGCATCCACCTGGCAAGCTGTCTCATTGAGGCTCTCCATTTTTCGCCTCACCTCCCGCAACGCATCCTCCGCCCGCTTGCGCTCGGTGATATCTACTGAAAAACCGACTATGCCTACAATGTTCCCTCTTTCATCCCCATACGGTGTTTTATCCGTGCTAACCCACAGTATGCCAGTTGGAGTTTCCACAGGTTTCTCAATCAGTCTCTTTGAAGTGCCAGATTCCATCACTTTCACATTGTCGTCATGAAATCCCCTGGCCATATCCTCAGGATATAAATCGAATAGAGATTGGCCAGCAATGTCCTCTGGGGACTTATGAAGCGCTGCTGCAAAAGCCTCATTGACCCTTATGAAATTGCCTTCCTTGTCTATCCAAAAAATCATCGCTGGCACCTCGTTTAATAATATACCCTGTTCGTCGATAATTCGTTGCAGCTCCTCCTCCGCCCGCTTGCCTGCCTGTCCGGCAGACAGGCGCTCGGCTTCTGCCTTTTTTAACTTATCAACTTGTTGGCGCAATTCCGTCAGCTCACGAATTAGCTGTTCTTTTGTCTTATTTTCTTTTCTCATTTCGGAATTCTCCGTGCTTTCAAGTCGAACCAATCCTACTCCCTCACTAGCTGGATGTCAAGACGCTTTTTTCCGATCTTTCGCCGTATCCAAGGGGGCCAATCCCAGCTCATCGTCTGTTATCTTAACCGGCCATATACGCTGGACCAAATAGCCTGTTGCGTAAATCTTTTTTACTGTTTAGTTCCAAGCCCAAACCCTAGTTTTAATTATTTTACCGCAGGGGACGCAAAGACCGCTGAGATTTGATATTGAGGTTTCTATAGTACCCTCTGCGTGCTCAGCGTGCTCTGCGGTGAAAGCTTCTGTTTCATAAGGGGAAGGAGTTTGTGCAACGGCCTCCAAAGCGAAGCCAGGGTTATGCAAACGCTACCTCGCGAAGGCAACCTTCAGTTGGTATCATAAGCTCCAAACGCTTGCTTAAGACGGGTTCTGGAGGGGTGAGGATGCGAATGAAATGGACGGTTACATTCTGGCTTGTACTCCTTGCCGGGGTTCTTACCTCAGCCAGTGGGACCGACCTGCCTACGGTGGGTCTGGCAGAGTTACCCTGGTGCTCCGAGCAACCACTTGATTGGAACGACTTCCAAGGAGAGCCTCCCATAGACGCAGCATTGCGTACGGAGGCTGCAGCCATCCACATCACCCTCCGCTGGCACGTCACTTTTCAGGTGGAATACAATCGGCACCTTGACCGATGGGAAGGAACGGTTGATCTTTCCTCAATTGAGGTGACCAACGTGATAGACCCCTCCCGGTCCTGGGTCGCTCCCGGCAAACAGAGTGACGAGGTACTGAACCACGAGCAGCGCCACTTCGACTTAAACGAGGTCTACCGCCTGAAACTCCTAAGCGTTCTACCTCAGCCAAGGACAGTGGGAGACAGCGCTGAGACAGTCAAGAAAGAACTGAACGAGGCGATCTACAGTGCGGCTAACAAGATTTTAAGCAAACTACAGGAAGTCCAAGAGCAATACGACGAGATGACACACTACGGAACAAGCCCGGAGGGGCAAGCTGAGTGGGATAAGAAGATAGCCTCTTGGCTCATAGATCCAAGCCAGGCACCCTGACTGCCCGCTTAACTGCCGTAGGGCTACTGGATCCTCCCGATCGCCGTGGCCATTGCCCATCGGCCGAAGAGCGCGATCAAATAGCAACAATGGCAAAGTCCGCGTACCTGCTTCGCTCATTACCGTAGTAAGTGGACCCTCACGTAGGGATAAAAAGGGCTAAGCAACCCGTTTAATAAAGTCTCTTCGTGGTTGATTTCAGATGCACCCCTGGCCCAACTACTCGACCGCTGAGGGCCTGTCTGCCATCTGCCTGTCCTTCGGACGCAGACAGGTACTGACACAGGTAGGCGGAAAGAACGCTGAGGAATTGAGAGATTGGAAGATTGAATAATCGGGAAATTAAGATGTTAAATCACTCAATCGCTCACTCGTTAAATCACTCAATCCCCCTCTCTGCGAGCTCTGCGGTAAAGGGTTTTTGCAACAGCCTCTAAGGAGACCAGAATAAAGCACCTAGATAGTGTAAAATGGGTACTCAGTCTAAACTACAACAGGAGTCAAGCATGATCCGAGTGAGATTTGCCCCCAGCCCAACTGGATACCTCCACGTAGGCGGAGCCCGGACTGCACTGTTCAACTGGCTTTTCGCACGACACCTAAACGGAGCATTCATCCTGCGAATCGAGGACACCGACCAAGAGCGCTCAACCGAGGAGTCGATCGAACAGATACTCGAAGCAATGCGTTGGCTCGGCCTTGACTGGGACGAGTATTACCGGCAGACCGCAAGAAGCAACGTCCATCAACAGGTGGCGCAAGAGTTAGTCGATCGCGGGTGCGCCTATATGCACGAGGGGGCATGGTGGTTTCGTGTTCCCAAGGAGGGAGAGACCATCGTTCACGACGAGCTGTTGGGGGATGTCTCGTTTCAGAATGCGCAACTGAAGGATTTCGTCATCCGCCGCTCTGATGGAAGCTTCGTTTATAACTTCGTGGTGGTAGTCGACGACGCCGACATGAGGATAACGCATGTCATCCGCGGAGACGATCACCTGAACAACACCCCTAAGCAAATCCTAATTTATGAGGCGCTCGAAAGACCGCTTCCACACTTCGCCCACCTGCCGTTGATCCTCGGGCCGGACCGCACGCGCCTCTCCAAGCGGCACGGAGTAACCTCGGTCCTCGAGTATCGCCGTCGTGGGTTTCTCTCCGAGACGATAGTGAACTTCCTTGCCCGCCTTGGCTGGTCGCACGGCGATCAGGAGTTCTTCACCCGGGATGATCTCATCGAACTATTCTCCCTGGAGAACGTCGGTAGTTCAGCCGCGATCTTCGACGAAGCGAAACTTTTTTGGTTGAACCAGCAACACATGAAGGCAGCCAATCCAGAAGAGCTCCTACAACTGGTAAAACCGTTCGTCCTGGAGAAAGGGCAAGTGACGCAAGCAATGTGGGAAAAAGCCGGTCCTGAGAGACTCTCACACGGCGTAACCCTCCTTCGCCACCGGGCAAAGACCCTTCCAGATCTGGCCGAGATGATGTCGCTTCTCTTCCCCATTCCATTGACGATCGAAGAGTCGGTCACTCTCTCCAAAAAGCAAAAACCGCTGATTCAGGCCGTACTCGATGCCCTAGCAAGGGTGCCCGAGTTCACCCCAGAAGTGCTAGAGGAGTGTCTGAGCAACGCATTGAGCGAGCGCGGGGCAAAGCTCAAGGAGATCGCTCCGGCGATCCGTATGGTGGTCACGGGAAGAAGGGTCGGACCGGGCTTGTTTGAGTTGCTCTCCCTCGTCGGCAGGGAGCTCATCGTTGCGCGCCTCCGGGATCTGCTAAAGTGAAAAGTCACGCAACTCTCGTCGGCCCTTCATTTTTTAAGAGGCTGTCCCAATGGGTTTTATACCCCACAGTTGTCCTTTTGCTACTCGCCATCGGCACATTCAGCGTCTATGCGCAGGAACCGATTCTCACCTTCCTTGTTGAACCTGAACACCCTGTAATAGCCCCTGGTGAAAAAGCAGTATTTCACATCATCGCGACCAGTAACTCCGTGCACGAAGCAGACGACGTTATTGTCACCTTCACCCCTGTTGAAGGTGTTTCGATCGAGCCTTCACCGGAAACGATCAACCGGATTTCCCCGTTTAGCAAGGCCACGTTTGTCGTTGACGTTTCCGCATCTGAGAATCTCCCTGTGGGTGAGTATATCCTCATCGCAGAAGCCGTTTACACCTACTGCATCGACGTAAGCTGCTTTCAGATCGACGAGGAGCTTACGTTCTCAGTAACGATTTCAGAAGAGGAGACGATGGTTTCTCCTATCTCGCCGCAAGTGAAGAGATCACCTTTAAGATGGCTCGCTCCCACGCTGGGAGCCCTTCTCATCCTTGGGGCGATTCTCCTGTGGCGGTTTGCCGGACTCACTCTCCCACTTTACCTCATCTTGGTCCTTCTCATAGCGGGTGGACTCACTTACGGCGTAATCCTGAAACAACACGAGCAGGCACAGGGGATCGCCGCGGTCCTGTGCACCTCCTGCGTGGGGATTGAGGAGGCGAGGCACGAAGCACCAAAGCTTAATCTCTTCACGCTCTCCGCCCTCAAAAATCTCGCAGAAGACGTAGAATTGATCGTCTTCTACGCACCATGGTGCCACTCCTGCCCCTACGCCGAGGCAATGGTTGAAGCGATGGCCGCACAGACAGAACACATAACATACCGCTTTATCGATGTGGATGAACAACGCGATCTCGCTGCTTCCCACGGAATCGTTCGATCCAACCGCACAGTCGTCCCAGCGATCCTGCGTCTTGAAACAGGTGAAGTAATCTTCGGGGTGGGGGAACTTGAAGAACGCCTCCTGAGCCTCCTGGGAGTCGAAAAATGAGGCTCTCTCTTGCACGCCGCATCAGCCAAGGTTTTGGCCTTCTACTGGGTATCTTTGGGATTACCGGAATTGGGATGACCCACATCATCTTTCCCGGACTTCACTGCTATGCCTGTCCACTTGCGGTGACGATCTGCCCGATTGGGCTCATGCAGAATCTCGTTATCTACGGCATTTTTTCCTACTTCTGGCTCGGGGCTATCGTCGCCTACGGCCTGGTAGCCGGTCGCGGGTTCTGCGGTTGGTTTTGTCCCTTTGGGACGCTGAACGACCTTCTCTCATTCCGCAAGGTAAGGATCAATAAACTCGCTTCTTACTCCAAGTACGCGATACTCCTGGGGACGATTCTTGCAGCGTGGGCCTTCGCCGACACGATGTTCTGCAAAATCTGCCCAGCGGCTTCGATCGAGGCGTCCATCCCCTATCTATTTCTCGGAGTGGCTCACGTGAATCGGCCGTTTCTGATCCATATAGCTACTCTCTCCGCAACACTCGTTGGGATGGTCGTTATCGCCCGGTTCTGGTGCCGCTATCTTTGCCCGATGGGTGCACTTCTAGGACTATTCAACAGGGTAAGCTTCCTTCACCTCTCACTTAACACCGACCGCTGCTCACGCTGCGGGCTCTGCGCAGATTCCTGTCCGATGGGGCTCAAACCCCATGAGGACTACGATAATCACAACTGCATCAAATGCGGCGAGTGTATTCAAGCCTGCTCGCTCGACGCTCTCACCCTGAGATTCTCCCCGAATAGGAAGCCGTGATCCGTTACCTTCTTTTGGGAATAGTGCAAGGGCTGACGGAGTTCCTCCCCATCTCAAGCTCTGGGCACCTCGTGCTTGCTGAGAAACTCCTTAAGATTGATCCCCCCGGAGTTCTCCTTGAAGCAGTCCTTCACCTGGGGACCCTGCTCGCCGTCCTGTTTGTCTTCCGGAAGGATGTTTTACGGTTGACACTCGGGTTGGCAAAAACACAAGAGCGAAATGAACTCGGACGACTCGTCGTGGGGACGCTCCCCATCGCGATTCTCGGCTTCTTCTTCCGTGAGTGGATCGAGGCTGCCTTCTCCTGTGTACTCCTTGTTGGAATCTGCCTTATTATCACTGGTGGGATCCTGCTCCTCGCCAATCGCGCTTCAAGGAGCGCACACCGAGATGAGGTACACCTTCACGATTCGCTTCTGATCGGTCTTGCACAGGCAGGAGCACTCCTACCTGGAATCTCGCGTAGTGGGGCGACTATCGCCACCGGGATGCTTGCCGGGATTCAGGGAAGGGTGGCAGCACGTTTCTCGTTTCTTCTCTCGATCCCGGCAATCATCGGAGGCGGAGGGTTCAAACTCTACGAGGCGCTTCGTGAGCCAAACACCTACCAAAGCGAGTGGGGGGGCCTTCTCCTCGGTGCGCTGGTCGCGGGACTTGTGGGAGCCCTGGCGATCAAGGGGTTGCTGGCGATCATCGCGCGGGGAAAGTTAAAGACATTCGGCTTTTACTGCCTCGCCCTCGGGCTTGCCGCTTTAATTTACACAAACGTCGTTTAGAATTCCCCGGGGCAGGATTATCTACCATTGTTTGCAAGGACAAGGACATAAACCAGCACGGTGAAGAGGAGCGCTAAGCCGACAGCGGCCAGCCCAGAAATGAGTTGAGGCATTGCTGTGGTCTTAGCCCCAGCGATGGTGTAAGCTGAGATGTCGTAGGCAAGCGGCTCGCTGGGACGAGCCGGATCCTCAAGCCAAATCTCCCACGTCCAGGTTCCCGGTTCCTCGTCACTAAAAACTCTTCGACTCCATTCCCACTCACCGTCCATGAACCGGCGTGGCTCCTCATAGAGGCTGTGTCGCTCCTTAGAGTAGCACAAGAGATCGGTCGGTCCTGGGTTAGGTGTCGGGTAATAGGCGTAATAAATCTTTCCCTGTGGATCGATCACACGGGCATACAAGAAGAGCTCACAGTCACACCTACTGATATGAATCATTCGCCGCTGGAGTTCTCCTTTGCAATACCAATCCTTCTGCGGCTCAAAGGAGACCTCCAAGTGCGGCCTCGTCAAAGAGGTGACCGGAACCAGGCCAGAGACGACCACAAACCGGTCGACCGTGTAGCTCCCCAAGGCACCCCGAGTGAGGGTTGTCCTGACGCCGTACCGGCTCGTTACATCGCGGTTATAGGGATCGACAATCGTGTAGGTGACGCCAAGCTTTCCCGTGATCACCACCCAGTGGCAGTCCTCAGTCTTGCCGGTGTTTCCGTGACATTGACTCCCCCAGTGCACACCAGAGACTACTGGATATCCTACTGCCAGAGCCTGATTTATGATCTGCTGCGATGCGAAATCGATGCCAGATTCACTCTGGTTCTCGTGAAAGGAGAGGAAGATCTGCGAAGGGAGGTTACTCCACTCCAGACAGCAGTTTCCTATCGCATCTCGTGGGCAATGCCCATAACCGCCGTGTGTTCGCAGCCAGTCATTCAAGATCCCCGCGTCCATCCCGGCACGCGCGCTCCCTGTACACGAGGATGCCGCAGGGATAAACAGATCTACTCCATAGTAATCGAGAATCATGGCAAAACAGGTGATCAGGCAGCCATCCGTGGAGATCCGGTCTGAACACCCGCCTGTCCCCATCTGGCAGCTACCCCAGATACCGGCAGCATCCTGGTATGCTTGGTTGAAGCTCGGAAGAAAAAGTGAAAGGCGCTCTCCGCCTTGTGCGAGGCCCGGAAGAGAAAGGCCCACCAGGCACGCAAGAGAGACAATGACAATACCCCACTTGAAGTTGCACCCCTTTCTTGTTCTGCTCATAACGGGAAGCGGGGGTTAGACTCCTTCATGCCCACGAATCGCCTCAGCCGCAAGCAGACCGGTGACCGCCGAGTAGACGATCCCACGACAGTGACCTGAGGCGTCTCCGGCAACGTAGAAGCCGGGGATTGCCGTCTCCATTGACCGACTTACCGGGTAACGGGTGTCGTAGAATTTAATCTCTGGAGCGTACAGCAGGGTATTATCCGCGGTGAGTCCAGGGATAATGTTATCCAACTGATCCAACCCCTCCAGGAGGTTCACCACGACCCGGTCGGGAAGGGCCATAGAGATATCCCCAGGGGTGACGTCAGTGAGAGTGGGGGAGATCGTCACCCGCCGCAGCCGCTCTATGGTGGAGCGACGGCCGTTCTTCAAGTCCTTCAGCCGCTGAATGATCGGCCGCCCACCGCCGATCGTTGTTGCCAGCTTAGCGATTGCCCGGCCGTACTCGGTCGTATCTTCCACCGGGTCAGTCAACTCGATGTGGGAGAGCAGCGCGAAGTTGGTGTTTTCTGTCTTGTTTTCATTCTCGGCGTGGCCGTTCACCAGGGAAAACTCGTCGTAGGCCTCCCTGACTACGAACCCGCGTGGATTCGTGCAGAAGGTGCGCACCATGTCGTCGTAGGTCGCAGTGCGGACGCGCAGCTTGGCATCGTACATCACACGCTCGATCGGTGCGTAGATCTCGGCGGGAAACTCAACCCGCATTCCAACATCGATCGGGCCGTACTCCGTGATGATTCCCAAACGTCCTGCCTCCTCGCGCAGCCAGTAAGCGCCGGCTCTCCCCGGCGCGGTGATCAGGTAGCGTGCCTCGATCTGTTCGGTTCCCAGCAGGAGAAAACTCCCTTCCTTCCTCTCGATGCGCTCCACGTGGTTCCCAAGCGAGGTGAGGGTCCCCTCAGTGAGGAGGTGGCTATAAAAGTGGCCGAGGATCTGTCGGACATGCGTCGTCCCCATGTGACGCTGTCTTCCACTGATGAACTCTATTCCAAATCGACTTGCTGTCTTCTTCAATTCCGCCAGGGCGTCCTCATCCTCCCCCGAGTACTTCTCGGGGGCACCAAAACGGGTGAAGGTGGCATCGATTCGGTCGATATAGGATTGGACCTCCGCTTCGTTTCGCCCGATGCTCCCCGGATCGCCACCGATCTTCGGAGTTAGGTTCAACTTCCCATCGGAAAAGGCTCCGGCTCCTCCCACCCCAAAGCTGAGGTGCGTACGTTTGGCAGGCTCCTTTCCCCGGTCGACAAGAATCGTTTTAAGCCCGCTTCCTAATAGCTCCTCAGCGGCAAACAGGCCCGCCGGCCCCGCCCCGAGGATGGCAACGTCCACCTGCCTCATAGCAGCACCTCCCTTAGCTCACCAATTCTGTTTACCTCGATATCCGCCGCCACATCGGCGGCCTGCTGCTCGTCATTGCACCGTACCCAGGCTGACCACATCCCGGCAACCTTAGCGCCAACCACGTCCAACGGGTGCGAATCGCCGACGTAGAGCACCTCTTGCGGCATAACTCCTAACCGGCTCAAAAGAAGATCAAAGACCCGAGTATCCGGTTTGTAGATCCCAACATCACCAGAGACCACAATCGCATCAAACAGGGACGTGATTTTAAGGATCTCTATCTTTTGCCACTGCATATCCGATGGGCCGTTCGTCAGTAGACCGAGTCGGTAGGTCTTCTTTAAGTCGAGAAGAAGATCGCGTGCATCGTCGAACAGACGGATCCCCGGGACGCGAATGCTCGTGTACTCCATCGCCAGCTCATGTGTCAGGACAGGATCGTTGACTCCGTGTTCCTGTAGGAGTCGCGCCCAAGCCCGCTCGCGAAACGACTTCCCGGGGTCTGGAACCAGCTCTTCCTCGTACCACAGTTCGTTATAGCGCGCAGCCGCTTGATCGAGATCTCCGACCAGGTCAACGGGACACTCAAGGCGGCGAAGCGACTCGGCAATCGCCGTCTGGGCGCTTACCGCGTAGTAGCAAAGCGTCCCGTCAAGGTCGAAGGCAATCGTGTTCAGTCCCTGCAACTCCATCGGTTGAACGGCTCCTGTGTGTGCTGTATCCTCATTGCTAATCCGCATTCTATGCGGACGAACGGAAATCATAGAAGGCGGATTCCCTAAAGTCAAGGAGAGATGAATGCGGATCACCGGCGGAGCCAAACGGGGGCGAAAACTCGTTTCCTGGGAGGAGGAAGGGATCCGGCCGATGCGTGACTTTGTACGTACGGCCCTGTTCAACATCCTTGCAGACCTTGTCCCGGAATCGCGCTTTTTAGATCTCTTCTGCGGTACGGGTAGCATTGGACTGGAGGCTCTCTCCCGGGGGGCGGTGGAATGCGTCTTCCTCGACAGTTCTGCTGGAGCGTGTGGAATTGTCCGCCGCAATCTGGATGCCCTCGATCTTCTCAAACAAGGCAAAGTAATCCAAGCCGACTTCAGCGAAGGCATTGACCGCCTGGTAAAGCGGGGAAGACGGTTTGACCTTGTCTTCGTCGGCCCCCCCTACGAAAAGGGGCTCGCTGCGGCGGCCCTCGACTCCCTTGGAGAGGGACTACTCCTCGCCGATGAAGCGCTCATCGTCACCGAAACGCATAAAAAGGAGGAACTCTCCTCCATCCATGGCAAGCTCAAACTCACCAACAAGAGGACTTACGGAGATAATGTCCTGTGGTTTTACCACTTCAGCAACACAATACCGGTTGGCAAGAGACCAAAAGACAACTAAGATAGGGAAATGCTTTGGGAGGAGATAGGGTGAGCGATCGGGTAATTCTGCTGACGAACGATGACGGGATAAACGCCCCTGGGTTGATAGCGCTGAAGGAGGAACTCGACCGCGTGGCACAAGTGGAGGTGTACGCCCCAGACCGTAACTGGTCAGCCGCGGGGCGGACGTTGACCCTTCACAAGCCGCTGCGTGTAAGCGAGGTCCACCTCCTCGACGGGGCGGTGGGACATGTGACAAGTGGCACTCCGTCTGACTGCGTTTCCTTAGCCCTCCTCGGCCTTCTTGAAGAAGCCCCGAATCTAATCGTCTCGGGGATCAATGCCGGTCACAACGTCGGGCAGGATATCACCTACTCGGGGACGGTCGCCGCAGCGATGGAGGGAGTACGAGGAGGGATCCCTGCGGTGGCTGTATCGCTTGACGTGGGAACGGAGACATCATACGATCCGGATTATAGCCTTGCTGCCCAGTTCGCAGCGAGGCTGGCTGCCTTCCTGCTTAAAGACACCCCCCTGCCACCGGGAATCTTCTTAAACGTCAACATCCCACTCCTCTCAGCTCCAAGGTCCCCCAAGGTGGTGTTGACTCGCCTAGGAGGACAGGCTTACAGCAATTACCTGGTCAAGGGAGAGGATCCGCGGGGAAGAACCTACTACTGGCTCAGCGGCGATCCGTTGACTGACATCCCGCCGGAGGATGAGGGCACCGACATCTGGGCAATCGCGAATGGCTTCATCTCAATCACACCGATTCAGCTTGATATGACCGAGGTTTCGCTTGTGGAGAAGTTCCGAAAATGGGAAAAGCTCCGCTGGTTCGGGGAAGAGTGAGAGTCAAGCCCTAAAGATCGTCCACAGCCCAACAAGGATGAACAGGGCACCGGCGGTGTAGTGGAGCCCTTTCGCAAAACCTGCAGGAATCGTTTTGTGCAACAAACATACAAGTCCAACGGCGAGGGCCGTGGAGAGAAAAAGAGCGCTTCCCGCCCCGATGAGTACGGCCCACGGTGATCGAGACTCTGTTGCGAGCGCGAGTACGGCAAGCTGAGTCTTATCTCCTAGTTCAGCAAGAAAGACTAAAGTAAATGCAGAAAGAGTGATTTTAAGCATCCTGATCCCCCCTTAGCAAGCGGCATTATATCGCGAGACTGGCAAAAAGGGCAATTGGAAGTGACCGACAAGGGCTTGTCCCCTACAAGCCATCAATTGTACACTTCTCATGGAAGGAGGATTAAATGTCGCGCAAGACCTATTACCAGTACTACACAAACGTGGCCTACCTCACCTGTAAAGAGTGCCTCGCCTGGCACGGTAAAATCTCCACAGACCCGGAGAGTTTCCCCAAACGGCAGGACGGCTGTGAGCGTAAAATCCTCGCGTTCAGTCACAAGGAGCTCGACTACCATCGAGAAAAACAGCGACAGATGCGAGCCCTTGCCAAGGCCGAGCTAAGGCGTCGGGATCTGGTCACCGAAGCTAAGGAGGCCCTGGGCGTAGATAATGAGAAGGCAGTTGACCTCCTCGCACAGGCGGCGCAGATTGACTCATACATCCCTGAGATGGAGCGTTTGGCCAAAGAGAAGGAAGCGCTCTTAAAGAAAGATGCGGCCCTGCGGGAGAGGTTGAGAAAGCTGTTTGCTCGCGCCTACTCGGACAAATTCGGTTGGCCACGCTACGAACGCCTCCCCGAGCTAATGCGGATCGCGCGCGAGCAGGCCGGAATTAAGAGAATCAACGAACTGTTCACATGAACCCGCGTCTTTCTCCGGCACAAGAGCGGGGGTTGATCATGCTTGTTGCAATCGGTCTTGTGGCAAGCGGTCTTGCCCTCTTCCTCCCTACGATCAGGTCCCGTCCTCTTACAATCCTCGAACCGATCGAACCGATTGACATCACCGGTATTCGCATCCTTCTCCCCACCTTCCTCGATGCCGAAGAAAAGGATGATATGGTAAACCTGAATACCGCTTCGGCAGAGGAGCTCACCTCCCTTCCTGGGATCGGGGAGGTCCTGGCGGCACGGATCGTCGCCTACAGAGAGGAGCACGGTCCCTTCCAAACGCTCGATGATTTAATGCAGGTGAGCGGAATTGGAAGTAAGGTGGTCGAAGAGATACGCGATCTTGTCACACTAAGTGACTAACCCTCTCTTAAGCGCCTCTGAGACAAGACCGATTTGCCTTTCTGGTAGACAAGGATGCTACAATGGCAGATTCAAGTTAAGGGAGGTGAGTAAAGATGCGGTGGATTAGCGGACTCATCGCGGGTGGAGGCATCGGTGCGTTCTTCTTTTTCAGCTGGGTGATCCAGATGTTGTGGAACAACATCGTGGTGGGGCACTTAGGGCTATTCAAAGCCCTAAACTACTGGCAAGCAGCCGGACTGTGGTTCCTGATCATCCTGTTGTCAGCCTGGACCGGCATCGGTGCCAACAAGGGATTACTATCGCGCAAGTGGCGCTCCGAGGACTGAGACTCTTAAACATTAAAAACCAGTGGGAAGGCGCTATGCGCCTTCCCACCTTTAACGTACTGCAACGGTAATGGTAAAGGTCCTCTCTGGAGGTGCCGCCTCCAAGGGCGGCGGTAGACCAGGGCCAGTTCACCCTGTCCGGCAGCGATCGCTTCGTAGCGGAGGGAGAGGGGTTATAATAGGTTTATTCAACGTTCGGAGGTGTTTTAAAAATGAGGTTGTTTACCAAACTTATTACAGGTGGAAGCATCGCTGCGTTCTTCTTTTTCAGTTGGGTGATCATGCGCCTGTGGAACCACATCTTAGCGTGGCATTTAGGACTGCTTCCACCGCTTAGCTACCTGCAAGCGGCCGGGCTGTGGTTCCTTATTATTTTACTCTTTGCGTGGGTGGGTATTGGAGCAAACCGTGGCATTTCGCTTTGGTGGCGGAAGAAGCGCGATTGGGATGAGATCGGCGAGAAGATCGAGAGAAAGATCAAGCACAGCCTCTCCCGTTGGGCCAAAGAGGAAAACGACGAGGACTGGGACGAGCTGGGCGAGAAGATTGAAGCAAAAGTCAAGCGCGGCATCACCAAGTGGGTTGGCGGAGATCCGGACATGGACTGGGACGACCTCGGTGAGAGGATCGAAGAGAAGATCAAGCACAAGATCCGCGACTGGGCGCAAGAAGAGTAACTACAAGCGATCCACACGTAGCAGGACATTTCCCGCAGGATCGGGGCAGATAACGATATTCTCTTTTGCCATCCAGTCCCCGGGGGCAAGGTTTCTTTGCATCGCGGGCAGAAGCGGGAGGACAGCCTGAAGGGCGTAGAGACAGAACGGTTGTGGAAGATAGAGGCTGCTCCCCCTAAACAACGCGATCTGTCCAGGGGCCATGCCGGAGGTGCATGTTCCAAGCACCTTCTGCACCGCGATACGAAGATCGCCTCGAGTTGCTTGCGGAATGGAACCGGTTGACACCTTAGTGCTCCCCAACGGCCGTTTTTCGATGCGCCAGATGACGCGGCCTTTGGGGTCGGGGCACTGGGTCTCATCGACGCGCCACAACCAATCATCCTCCTTGGCTTCGGCAATGGTTCGCTCCTTAGCCGGGAGCAAAGGGAGCACGCTTTGAAGGGCATACAGGCAGATCGGGCCGGCCTTTGGAAAGACAAGTCGACCATCGCGTACGAGGAAGCCCGTTCCCGGGGTCATCGGAACCGGACCTGTACATACCCCAAGCACCCTATCAACGGAAATCCAAAGCTCGTCCATTTAACCCTCCAAGCCCAGTTCTCGAAGTTTTTCCAGAGTGGGGAGCCCCATCGTCGTATTCCATCCTCGAACGGCATAGTATTCCTCCAGCATCGGCTCCAGTTCGACCAGCGAACCGGCTGAGGGGGAATCCGGCGGTCCTGCCGGCTCTTCCAAGAACCGTTTCGGAAGGGTGTCATCGCGGCACGTGATCCCCCAGCGAGCGTTCAACAGCCGCTCCGCATTGACGATCCGCTCTCCCACAAGACGCACCTGCTCTCCTTTCCAGATCCAGCCGGTAGCAGCGGAAAGCAACTCCGCGGTCTCGTCCCAATCGAGGACCTCCATGTTGTTGTAGGTGTTCTTGCACACGCCCAGAGCATCGGAGATCGCCGCCATCTCCTCGAAATGGGCAACCAGCTTCCCTTTCCCTTTCCAGGCAAGCCGATCGGCGGCCTCAGGGATGCCATAACGACGGATGGCCTCTTCGTGATCGCCGGAGAACTCGAACCACGGCTCGGCTCGCAGGTGATCTGCACCGCGGCTGGCCACCGCGTTTCCCAGTGCGTATCCCTTCATCGCCCGTACATCGGCCTGAAACAGCTCAAGGCCCTTCACCTCCATGGCGATCTCCTGTCCACGACCAAGCTTGCGCGCGGCGGCGCGCACCCCATCGGCGAGCACATCACCGAACCCCTCCCGTTGGGCGATCTTTTCGATGAGTGAAAGGATCGTGTCACCACAGCCGAACTCAAGCTCCAGACCATCGGCGTCCGCACCGGAAAGCAGCCCCCGCTGGCCAAGTTCCATCGTCCAGGCAATTGTCTCGGTCACGGAAATGGCATCCATTCCAAGGCGGTTACACCGATCAATGGCGTAAAGCGCCAGCGGCAGATCACTATTCCCCACCCGGGCGGTGAACCCGGCCAGCGGCTCGTACTCAGGGCCCTCGAAGCGCAAGCCGGGGAAGCGCGGATCATCGACCACTATATAGCGGCTGCACGGGATGTTGCAGGCAAAACACGCCTTTGCCCGCACCTTGAATCGCTGTTCGATCGCCTCGCCGGAAACCTGATCGGCATGCTCAAATTGGCCGGCCTGAAAGTGGCGTGTTGGAAGGCCGCCGATCGCTTGGAGCGCATTGATCAACTTCGTAGTTCCTAACCGGGTCCGAATCTCATACTCGGGATGAGAAAGAATCCGCTCGTTCAATCTGCTGATGCACTCGCGAAAGCGTGCCCGGTCTGCCACGCGAATCTCGCCGGTCCCACGCACGGCGATCGCTTTCAGGTTCTTCGCCGCCATCACCGTACCCATGCCGGTGCGGGCCGCCGGCCGTGTAAGATTGGCAAACACCCCCGCAAAGCGCACCCCATTCTCGGCGGCCGGCCCGATCGTGGCGACTTGGACATCGCGGTCGCCCAGCTCTTCTTGAATCGCCGTCGTCGTCTCCACGGTGTCCTTACCCCACAACTCGCGAGCATCCTTGAGCCCCACGCGATCGTCGTCGATCCACAAGAACACAGGGTGAGGTGCTCGGCCGGTGATCACCAGCTGGTCGATCCCGGTGAACTTCAATTCCGGGCCGAAAAAGCCGCCGGCATTCGAATCGCCGAGGATCCCCGTTTGTGGTGAGCGGGCAGTGATATTGAATCGGGCACCACCAGGAAACGACGTACCGACAAGCGGTCCAACGCCGATTAACAACGGCGCCTCCGGCGCCAACGGATCCACACGCGGCGGAAGCTCTTGCAGCAGGCGCGCCATATTCAAGCCTCGGCCGCCGAGGAAGGCACGAACGAGGCTCAGATCGGTTTGCTCGCGACTCACTCTTCCAGCGGAAAGATCGATCCGCAGCACAGTCCCTGCCAAACCGTTTGCCGTCACTTCTGTTCCTCCAGTTTCAGCGCACCGGTGACGCACGCGGCGACGCAGGCGGGCTCGCCTTCGCATAGATCGCAGGAGAGCGGCTTGTCGGTACGCGGATGGAGCCGCAACGCCTCGTAAGTACAGGCCTCAATGCATAAGCTACAGCCCTCGCAGCGGGCCGCATCTAACAGTAGAACCCCATCGGCTCTCTGGCTCAACGCCCCCGTGGGGCAGGCGGCCACACACGGCGCATCGGCGCAAAAGTGACAGACAACCGGTCGGTCGATCCCCTCCGCATCTCGTTTCTCAACCCGCAGCCGCGCCAGAGCGACGCTGAACGCGTTCTCGTGCGCTTCCGCGCAGGCAACCTGGCACGCCCGACACCCTGAGCAACACGTCTCATTTACAACCAGCCGCAAAGCCATAGCAGGCAGATGGTAGCCGGCAAAGCGAGACCATACCAGCTTTGGTTGACTTTACCCTTTTCGTTTTGCGCCGTGGACCTTTCCACTCTCAATCCAATACAATGCTGCGGTGGTGGTTTTAACGCTATTCCTGGCTGCGATACTGCATAGCCGATCCAAGCGCAAGAAAGGAGTTAGAGCATGAGCCGCAATTCGCCGAGCGTATTTTTCAGGGATCACGGGGTTTTACTACGATGATTTCGCAAAGGCTAAGGCTTTCTATGAAGACATCCTTGGCCTCAAATCGGTCGTCGACCAGAGTTGGGCCAAGATCTATCTGATCAGTAATGGGGCTTTCCTCGGCGCGGTGGATGCGCAAGCCGGGAAAGGCTCCTGCACGACGCAGCAGGAGAGTGCCGTTTTGCTCACGCTCGTTGTTGACGATGTCGGTGCCTGGCATGCCCATCTGAGAGAGAAGGGAATTGAGCCGCGCACGGAGACCCAGCACAGGGAGGACATCCAGATCGAGTGCTTCTTCTTTGAAGATCCCGGAGGGTACCGGCTTGAGATCCAGACGTTCCTCAACAAAAAGACAGCTCGGTGCTTCGGTGAGCAACCAGTGAAAGAGTAGCGGCCCTCCTACCGCCTCTACGATTGTGCTTCTTTTCTGCACGGGTTTGAGATAGCATCGGCTCACCCGCATCCAAGGAGGTAGCGCCATGGGATCCGAACAGATCGTGGGAATCATCCCCGACCTTAAGCATAAGAAGGGATTCTTAAAGTACGAAGGGTGCAACGTGATCGTCACCGGCAACCGGCTAATCGTCGCTATCATGACCAAGGATATGCGTAAATCGTCGGGGGATATCCCACTCGATCAGAAGTATCGTGGTATGGCGATCGAAGACATCCTTTCTGAAACAGAGGGTAATTTCGCCATCCCCGCTGAGGAGATCAAGCGGATTCGCGTTGAGAGAGGAAGCGGCGGCGACATCGAGGTCTCAGGAGGCCCTGATCGGCTGATCATCAAATCGACCACCGGAAAGCACGTCTTCACCTTCGGTAAAAAGAGCATCTCCGCCAAAGAAGCCCAAGCGCTGCTGAAAGAAGCGTTGGGGGAGGTCGTGAAGTAGCGCACAGTCAGTCCGCCTGGCTTGGCAGCACAAGAGCCGGGAGTTTAACGGGTTCTGTAATCCTCATGGGGTTTATCGGGATGGATAAGGGCGTAAGGAGAAACCCTTTTACTGCTTTTGTCTGCGGACTATCGAACGGGGTGCATGGTGATGGCGCCTTGCGCTATGTAGTAGAGGGTTGGCAATGATTCGGTTTGCCGATTTTTGATGGGCGTGTATACTCGGCTGAGGGCTGACAAATGGGCGTTTGCCGCCGAACCCCTGCCAGGGCATCAACGCTTTCTGTGGTGCAAGGTTTCAGTGTCCTTCAATGGGTCTTTCAGGAGGCGACTGAGATGACGTCCGGTGATACAAGAACAAGCTTCACCAAGCAGGAACAGCCGACATATTCGGCTATTGAGTTAATGAAACTCCCGCTCAAGGAGCGATTGAAAATTCTTGCGTGTACAGCAGCCGAAGCCGAGGTGCTTTACACAAACGACAAGAGGCTAACGGATTTTGAAGCGTTCGGTGAAGATGACCTCTACGACACGACCCCGTAGAGGAGAGATCTGGATAGTCAGTTTTGATCCGACTCTGGGGGCAGAGATAACGAAAGAAAGACCAGCAGCAGTGGTTGATGTTCCAGAAGTAGGGAAGCTTCCTCTGCATATCGTTGTTCCCGTCACGGAATGGAATGCCGGGTATGCCATGCTCCCCTGGCATACGAAGCTAGAGCCATCTCCACTGAATGGCTTAAGCAAGGATTCAAGCGCGGATTCATTTCAAGTCAAACCCGTCTCCGTAAAAGCGCTTTAGGAGTAAGGTCGGCAAGGTGTCACCAGAAGAACTGGAGAACATCACCGCTGAAATTGCTCTTTGCGTGGGTTATGAGGGTCAGTAGGCTTCAAAACTTGCTGGGACTAGGTCCATAAGCAGTTTCTCCTTCCTCCGAAGTGAATACCTGAACGCAAATTCATCAAGATCGAATTGTAAGTATGCCCGTACTGCAACCGGATTGGCACAATCCTCATCACACTGGTAAGCTTGGCAATTTCCTCTGCCAAGGGGTATAAACCAAGTGATGAAGGATAAAGCAATATTCCGGGGCTACCTGAAAAACCTGCATAAGATCATCGGGCAGGGCGATGCACGTGAAGAGTCATTCTATTCTGCTCTTGAAGCCCTGATCGACGCATATGCAAACGCAAGCGATAAGAGGGATATCCACGTAACCACGCTTCCAAAGAAGACCGAAGCGGGATACCCGGATTTCCGGATTTGGGATGGCAAACAACACAGCGTCGGCTACATCGAAGCCAAGCACCCCAACGAAAGGAACTTACAGCTCGTTTCCGAGACCGAGCAGCTTAAACGTTATCGACATACCTTTCCCAATCTGATCCTCACTAACTTCTTCGAGTTTCGCCTCTACCGAGACGGCGATCTAGTTGATACCGTACAGATCGCGCGACCGCTGATCTCGACAAAGCTTGAAAAGGTGCCACCGCTGGAGAAGGCCGACGAATTCGTGGAACTTCTAGAGAAGTTCTTCGCGTTCTCGCTTCCCAAGAGCTATTCCGCGGAGTCGCTTGCCACCGAACTCGCCAAGCGAACCCGCTTCCTGCGCGACGAAGTGATAAGCCAAGAGCTTGCAGGGGAAAAGGAGCTTGGCACCGGTGACCTTCTTGGCTTCTATGAGGCCTTCCAGACCTATCTGATCGGTGGGCTGACTCACGAGGATTTTGCGGACCTTTACTCTCAGACCATTACCTACGGCCTGTTTGCCGCTCGCGTGCGTGTAGGTCAGGGGTTCAATAGGCGTGCCGCGTTCGATGCCATTCCTCATACCATTGGCATCTTGCGGGATCTGTTCCGGTTCATCTCCTTGGGGGATCTTCCCAAGCCTCTGGAATGTAATGTTGATGACATTGCCGAGGTCTTAGCCATTGCCGATGTACAAGGGATTCTGCATCGCTACTTCCACTCGGGGGGTGAAGTAGAGAAGCTTACCCCACCCCCCAAGGGAAAGGGTGCTGACCCGATCGTCCACTTCTATGAGACCTTCCTGAAACACTACGATCCGCAGGAACGGGAACGCCGCGGGGTGTACTACACGCCCGAGCCTGTGGTCTCCTATATCGTACGTTCGCTTCATGCGATCCTGAAAGAGAAGTTCGGAAAACCGGACGGTCTCGCCTCAGAAGGCGTGACGTTGCTCGACCCGGCCGCCGGAACTATGACCTTTGTCGCCAAGGCGGCACAGGTAGCGGTGGAGGAGTTCGTGGGAAAATATGGAGAAGGCAGCCGGGAGAGCTTCATTCGCGATCAGATCTTAAAGAACTTCTACGCCTTTGAGCTGATGATGGCGCCGTACGCAGTGGGGCATCTCAAGATGGCGTTCTTCCTTGAGGAGCTTGGCTACAGGTTGAAGCCAGAGGAACGTGTCAAGTTCTACCTCACAAACACCCTGGAGATGGAGGAGCTTGCCGAGGCGAAGCTTCCCGGGCTTTCCTCTTTAGCTGAGGAGTCCCACAAAGCTGGCAAGGTCAAGAAGGACACGCCGATCCTCGTCATCCTCGGCAATCCACCCTACTCGGTCAGTTCGACCAACAAATCTGAGTTCATCGAACGCGAAATGGAAGCCTACAAAGAAGCGGTCCGAGACGAACGAAATCTCATGCCCCTTTCCGACGACTACGTCAAGTTCATCCGCTTTGCCGAGTGGAAGATCGCTCAGGCCGGCGAGGGTGTCGTCGGTATGATCACCAATCACTCCTATCTGGATAGTCCCACGTTCCGTGGCATGCGCCAGCATCTGATGGACACGTTTGATGAAATCTACGTGTTGGATCTCCACGGCAACTCCCTGAAAAAGGAGCGTTGCCCGGACGGCTCCAAAGATGAAAATGTCTTCGACATCCGCCAAGGCGTGGCAATCGCTCTTTTCCTGAAATATGGTCATGGAAAGACAAATTAAGAACTGGCTGGACTCCGCCCAATATGATCTCGAGACGGCCAAATACATGCTGGAGACGGGCCGATACCTTTACACTGTGTTCCTTTGCCATCTGGCAGTTGAAAAGGCTTTAAAGGCTAAGGTTCGTGAGGCTACAGGTAGGACCCCTCCCAAAACCCACGATTTGATCGGGCTTCTTAAGCTCAGCGAATTAGCTCCCCCAGGGAAGCTACTCGACTTCCTGGGCAAACTGGGTAGCGCAAGCGTAGCCGCAAGGTATCCGGAGGATTTTTCGGAGGCCGTGCGGGTGTATACTAAAGACGTAGCCGAGGAATACCTCAAAAGGTCGGGAGAGGTCATGCGATGGATAACAAGACAATTGAAATCCTAGACAGGTATAAGGAGATGCTCCGAAAACTCGGGATAAACCCTGAAAGGGTCATCGTCTTTGGCTCCCATGCCCAGGGAAAAGCGGGTGAACATAGCGATATCGATGTCGTGGTGATCTCGGAGGATTTCGCCAACATAAATCTACGGGAGAGACTGGAGATCTTGGGGATAGCAGCAGCGAGGGTCATGGAGCCCGTTCAGGCCTGGGGGTATACCACAGAAGAGTTTGACGCCCGGCAAGAGGGGAGTTTCATCGGTGATGAGGTTAAAGGGGTCGGGGTAGAGGTATGACCGCCAAAGAGCGAAAAGCCAAGGTGTACCATGCCGACCTGTGGGGCCCGAGGGAGGAGAAGTACGCCTGGCTTTCCGAACACGACTGGGAGACCACCAACTGGCAGAAGGCCCGTCCCCACTCGGAGTTCTACCTTTTTGTGCCCCGCGACGAGGCGGCGCTCGAGCGCTATCAGAAGTTCATCAAGGCAACGGACATCTTCCCAGTAAGCAGCACGGGTGTCAAGACTCATCGAGACCATTTTGTGATCGATTTTGACAAGGAGGCACTCAAACGGCGCATTCGCACATTCATTGACCTGAATCTCCCTGACGACTTCGTTCGCGAAACCTTCGGGCTGAAAGACTCTGGAACATGGAGTCTAGAAAACGCTCGCAAGACTGTCCAACAGGACAAAGATTGGAGCAGCAGGATTATCCCATGTCTTTACAGACCATTCGATGTACGATGGTTGTTCTACCATCCTTCCATGGTTGAGCGCAGTCGGGAGGAAGTCATGAAGAATATGCTACGAAAGAACCTATGTCTTTGTAGCGGTAGAGCAGGACAAGTAGTAGGAGAAGATGCTCCTTGGAATCTGACATTCTGCGCAGATTCAATCCAGGACCACAACATGTTTTATCGTGGAGGAGTTGTTAGCTTCCCACTCTACTTGTACTCAGATTTCTCAAACCATGGATTCTGTGGCGATGGCATGGTCGGAGGACAAGAGAGGTCTAATCTCAACCCTATGCTGTTGGATAGCCTGCAATCAGCTTGCAAAGGCGAGTTCACACCTGAGAGCATCTTCTATTACGTGTATGCAATACTAAGTTCCAAAGACTACCGAGGAGAGTACGCAGAATTGCTCCGCATCGACTTCCCGCGCATTCCGTTCACCAAGGATGTCAAGCTCTTTCAAAAGCTCGCCGCACTGGGCGGACGGTTGGTCGATTTGCATCTGCTCCGCTCTTCTGAGCTCGACCCACCGATCGCCCGTTTTGAAGGAGAGGGCGACGGGATCGTACAGACCGGGAAGAAGGGTCTTCGATACGACTCAGAAAAGCAGCGCGTTTTCATCAACGAAGAACAGTTCTTCGAGGACGTTCCACCGAAGGTGTGGGTGTATCAGATCGGCGGCTATCAGGTCTGTCACAAATGGCTCAAGGACCGAAAAGACAGATGCCTAACGCTTGAGGAGATCAAGACCTACTGCCACATCGTCACCGCGCTAGCTAAGACGATTAAGATCCAAGCCGAAATCGACAAGCTTTATCCTGAGGTGGAAGAGACGCTGCTGCCGATCCAGCTTGAGACGAAGTGAGGTCGACTTTTCTCGACTGTAGAAGAAAAGGGCTTAACGGTTGCCTGTCCGCCTGCTAATCCATAGAGACCGAGTTTCTGACTTCGGCGCCTCCTGCGTCTTTCAGCCCCAGTCGAAAGGCGTGAAGAAGTGGAGCACACTGAATGCCGAGTTCACGCTCTTCACTGAGTCGGTCGTCGATCAGAAGCGCGCGAACATCGGCGAGAACTTGAGAAAGCGTGTCTTCCTCCACCACATCGAGTAGGTCACGGCCGAGAAGAAACGCGCCCGCGGTCTCGTACGCCAGCTCGGGGTGCGCGACGTAATCGAGATCAAACCGACGTGTGCCTTCGTTTGCATACTGATCCATCGCAGCAAACGCATCCCGGAGGTCCCGTTCCCCTGGTCGACGGGTTGCCACGTGGAGTTTCAGCGCGACCAGTATGGGTAGGGCGGCCACGTTCACAATGCAGTGGCCGGTATCGATCTTCACAGAATGACGAACGGCGTCGGCGAGCCCGACAGCGGATAGGCGTTCGCCATCCGAAAATTGGATCTCCCGCTGGTGTTCTACACTCGGATCGAGAGGCAGAACATCCACCTCAATTCCCAATGGGGTGGAGAAACGATGGACGACGCGGGACGTGCGCATCCCGGCTCCTGTCAAGATCTCCCGCACACGGCCCAATCCCCCAGTGACGGTGACCACCATATCAAGATCGCGCGTTGAACGTGCCAGGTCGACTCCTTGTAAGATCAACGCATTCGCACCGATCATCGCGTAAGGAAGACCTGCCTTGATAAAGGCGCTCACGACGTGACACAGACCCGCAGCAACACGAGGTTCAAGGCGGCTCACGGGATCCACGGCAGATGTTTCTCCTTCAAGCGAAGAGCCGTCTCGCCGCAGCGCGGATCGTCTGTGGCGAGGAGTTCGGCGTACACGAGCACGGGATGGGCAATAGCGGGCCTGCTTCTGCCGCGAGGCTCCCCTAATGACTGAGCGAACGCTTCGTAGAGGTTGATGTTCCCCTCTTGGGACGGGGCGAGCCTCAACACTCTGCGTACTGCGTTTGCACGGTTCACGGGAACGTAGAGATTCAATGCGCGCGCACGCAGGTATCCCGTAAGGCGATCCCCTGCGTATTCCCCCCCTACAACGATGCCCTCCAACTGCTTTTTTCTTCCCACCTCCTCAAACATCTTCGTGAATTCCGCGCCAAACGACGATCGAAACCGCCCCAGGAGGATCCTCGATCGTAGCTTTGCCGCGTATGCATCGCTCCATCGGTCAAGCAGCTTCGACGGATTGAGGATCTCATATTGCCCTCGGCCCGCTGAGATGAGGAGGCGTTCACCTCTAAGCTCATTGAACGTTTTCGAGATCTTGTCAAGGGAGACGCCGACCGCTTGACGGATGTCGCGATAGGTGGCGCAGATTTGCGGGCCGTGATACAACAGGTAATACAAGACCTTCGCTCCTGTCTCGCTGAAGTATTGGCCCTTCCTTGGTTGCCCGCGCGGCGGACGGCAACCGACGGTGAAAATGAACAAACCGCCCAGTTGCTCAAGATAGGCGTTGCCACACGCATCGACGAACCAGAATTCCCGCTCGCGAAGTCGATTCGCGAGAGATGCAGTAACGTAATCGGCAAATAGAATCCGCCGCTCGCAAAGCTCTTCTCCGGTTTGCAACCTCATCCGTTCGGCCAACTGCGGCAGGGCCGCTGGACGGAGTCCTTTACGAACTACAGCGCATAGATTGAGGGTGTCCCCCGAAGGCAGCCGGAGCGTATACATTGCATCGACCCCTGCGGCTGTCTTTGACGTGTACTGACTGAGGCATGCCGCTTGATCAAGGACTTTTCTTAAGGCTCTCTCACAGTCGTTGATGAGTCGTACGTCTGCCATGTTGTCCGCCTTTTTGTTTTGTTCGCGTGACGCGTACTTAGTATATCAGTGTGCAAAAAAATGTCAAATCCTGATCTTGTATGAATCCTGGTGGCTGCAAAGTCTCGAAAAGCATGCCGATCACAGACCAGGGGCAGCACGGCGGTTGTCAGATCGTAACCTAGCCCTCCAACGTGCAGAGCGACTGGTCGACCTGCTCTGCATAGTTCATGTCGTTACCAGCTACATCATGAGTCAAATCCCGAACCTATGCAGTGGCTCGGAAGCACTTACCTCGCTCTTATCCAAAATTAGAAGGCTTCACCCCTGTCTCACTATTAGCATCTGGAGTGCCGATAGATGCTAACTTCGACTCCACGAATTCCCTCCGCTCAGGAATTGCACGAAAGGCATCACTAAGATGACGTTCCAATGCATCTTTGTCCACCAAATACCGTTTGCGTCCCTCGATCCGAACGAGACCACGCTCCTGCAGAGCACCTATGATATTCGAGACAGCTCCCAGAGACACATTCGTCTTCTTCTGGATCTCCCGATACGGCGCAGAAACGAGTTTGGGATTGTGAACGAAGTGACGAATTAGGAGCAATCCCGTGCGTGAGACAAGAGGATTGCGTGTTTTCGATCTCCGCGCCAATAAGCCTTCCCGATCCGTGCGAATAGAATCAGGGTAGTAGACTGGCTGGCACAAGATTTCCTTCCTACCCGTGCCACCTCTCACCAAAACCCACAGTTCCTCTATGATCAGAGGAATGAATTCAGGCAGTGTTTCCAGAACGTTCCGGAACCGTCCGCGAACCGACTCGGCCACAAGAACTGCCATATGGTGGCTGTAATGTCGGCTCTTGAGTTCCCTCGCCCAGTAATCAAGGACGTGTGCCAGATGCCAGTGATCAACCATTCCTCGAGTGATTTCCACCTCGTAGTAAGTGTTTGTGTCAGACTGGAACGCCAGAATATCTAGGATCCCGCCGTGTTCCTGGTGAATTTGCGAATTGACTATTTCCAAAGGACCGAGCGCGAGTACTCTAGGATACTGACAGAGCAACTCCTCTATGTCCGTTTCAGATATTTCAGCCTCTCGTGCGGTCATTACGGCAGCAGGCCGTAACGGACCGTGTTTCGCTGCTTCGTTCGTCATATCTATGATGCTATCACGTTAACTACAGTACGACAAGTATCCTGGAGCGAATGGGTATTGCACATAGATCATGGCATCATACCGGCATGTTTCTACCAAGCCCCCAGTTCGGGAGTCACCTTCGAAAGAGTGCTACAACAAGTCGTCATGCTCCGATCGATCCTCCCGATCCGCCTGCTCCCATCTGACCTTGGTCTGCGAGTAACTTCAAGCCAAAAGGTACCAGCGATGAGCGGACCGCTCAGGATCTCGATGTCGTCGTTGCCATACGCGGAAGCTTCACAGATACGCTCGATGAACTTGTCACTCGGGGCTTCCGAAGAACCAAGACTGCACATCGGCTAGTTAGTCCTCAAGACACCCAAGTGGACATCCTGCCAGTAAGCAGCAAGGGCGCGAAGACCGGTGTGATCGAGTGGCCTGATGGAACAACGATGACTGCAGTGGGGCTTAAAGAGGCATTGGACCTTGCTGTTCACGTTCTCCTGCCAGATTGTGAGATCCGGGTCGCTCCCTTGCCTATCCTGGCTGGCTTGAAGTTGATCGCCTCAACAAGCGCGCAACGCAGGGGAAAGGACGACCTAAATGACCTTTTGGAGTGCCTAGAGCAGTACGAGCTTCAGGGGGAGCGCCGGTTCTCCGTATACAATCTCACCGCTCAGGAACTCACTTTCGACCAAGCAGGAGCCTTCCTTCTGGGACACGAACTTAAAACGGCTGCCCAGCCTGTCACACTTCGAGCTGTGCATAACGCCCTTTCTGCGACACTGGAGTCACCCCTCCTTAGTCGACGTTTAAGAACTCAAGATCGCGTAGAAGAGCTCCTTTTAAGTTTTCAGGTAGGTCTCAGTCCAAACCCCTTTAGGGAAAAGCCGCCGATCTGAGAAAGAAATTCACTTACCTTAAAGAAGCGCTTGGAAAACAGCGTAGATACCTTGAATAAAACCGCCGATTGGAGTTGAATAACGGTGCCAGGTAAAGGAGGCAGACAGCAATGAAGCAACTCGCGATTTACGCAACGGTCCTTGCCATCGTAGCGATTGGTTCACTCGCATGGGCAAGTACACTGAGGTTCCTTGGATCCTATGCTATTCCCTCTGACGAATGGAACTATGAGGATGCGCTAGTTTGGGGGATTTCAGGCCTGGCATACGACGCTACCCGAGACGTCTATTATGGCGTCAATGACGACCAGGGAATCCTCTACACCTTAAAGATAACAATCGATGAGAACGGCATCCACGACGTAGAGGTCCTTGGAATGACCCGCCTTGACAGCAATCAGATAACCCTTGGAATTCAACCATACGAAGAGGACAATATCGATGCCGAAGAGGTCGTTCTCACACCGGATGATACCTTGATCATCTCATCTGAACTTGATCACAACGGTAACCCTTGGATCCGAACATTCGCACTCGATGGAGCTCTCCTCGGGCAGATCCCCATCCCTCGCAAGTTCATTCCCATACCTAGTCTGACACAGGGTGTACGCCCGGATCTCGCCTTCGAGGCGTTAGCACTCACACCCACCGGAAACACCCTTTACGTAGCGAATGAACAGGCGCTTGGTCAGGATTATCCGACAGCCACGGTAAGTCGTGGAACCATTGTGCGCATCATCGCATACAACATGAACCATGACATAGCGACCGTAACGGCTGAGTATGCCTACAGAACCGAACCAATTTTCGTGGTTCCCGTAGGCGGCACCTCTGCCGAAAACGGTGTATCAGCCATGCTGTCTATAAAGCATCTCATGCCCGAGTACGATTTGCTGGTGATGGAGCGCGCTTACTCAAGCGGAGTAGGGTACGACATCAAGCTCTTCGGGGTTAGCCTGGCCGGTGCGACCAACATCATGAACGCCGAGAGGCTTCCTTGTCTCTGCTCAACACGGACAGTGAAAAAGACACTCCTTCTACGAATATCAGCAGAGCCGGGTCACTCAAACATCCCCATCCAGCCGGATAATATGGAAGCGATGACGATCGGTCCCAAACTAGCCAACGGTCACTATACGCTGATTCTGACAAGCGACAACGACTTTAACGACTCTCAGAGGAATCTCTTCCTGGCGTTTGAGGTGGTTCCGTAAGCCAAGGTAAGACACTCCCTATTTGTAAGGCCATGCACACAGCCTCACACGGGCGCGATATCTCTCGGCCACACGTTTCCACATCAGATCACCGACAAGCACATACACCACTGGGGGAACGATGGCTTCTTCATCTATTCCGCAGCCCTGGGATGTTATTCCCTCCGCGCTGCTTGACTCTAAGACAAAATAGATGTGGAATAGCGAGGTCCATTCCAAATGAGCGAAGGAGGCAACGATGTGGAAAATACTTCTTGGTGTCGGATTAGCAGTGGTCTTGGCGATTTTGCTCTTACCTCTGGGAGGGCAGAAACCCCTTCGGTTCTTAGGCTCCTACGCCATCCCCACGGGAGAATGGACCTGCGATAGCGTACCGGTGGGAGAGATCTCAGGCCTCGCGTACGATCCCGTGCTCAATGTCTACTATGGCATCTGTGATGACCGTGGCGATGTCGGTCCCGCTGGCCGTCTTTACATCCTGGATATCCCGCTTGACAGCTCGGGCATTCACAATGTGACAGTCTACGATATGACCCTGCTCGATAGCGATCCAGATACAGGAGGGGTGCAGACGTACGCCAGGAAGGCCATCGATGCAGAAGATATCGTGTTCACACCCAGCCGCACGTTTTTCGTCGCCTCCGAGCGAGATCTTGAAGACCAACCATGGATTCGCGAATTTACCGAAACGGGGCTCTTGTTGCGGGAGATACCGATTCCGGAGAAGTTCGTGTCCGCAGAGGGCGTAGGCGTGCGTGATAACCTATCGTTTGAGGCGATGACCCTCACTCCGGATGGCAAGACCCTGTACGTGACAAACGAGCAGGCCCTAAAGCAGGATGGCCCCACCTCCACGGTGGACCATGGGACAACAGTACGCATCATCCAGTACGATCTTAAGCTCATGACATCTGAAGTTACGGCCGAATACGCCTATGTTACCGAGCCGATCTTTGCTGCACCAACGGATGGCGATTACGCGGACAATGGAGTGCCGGCGATGCTTTACATAAAGCACATCCTCCCCGCATACGACTTATTGACGGTTGAGCGCGCTTACTCAAGCGGAGTGGGAAACGACATCAAGATCTTCGGGGTGAGTTTCAAGGGGGCCGATGACGTCAAGGACATGGAAGCCCTTCCCTTCCCATTTAATAGGAATGCCGTAAAGAAGGAGCTCCTAGTGCGGATCTCCGCAATAGAGGAGCTGTCAGATATCCCCATCCAGCCGGACAACATCGAGGCAATCGCCCTTGGCCCTAAACTGCCAAACGGGCACCATACCTTGCTTTTGGCAAGCGACAACAACTTTAACGACTCCCAAAGGAATCTCTTCCTGGCGTTTGAGATCGTCCCATAGTTTCAAGCCACTGTTGAGATCGCGTGATAAAAGGATAACCAGAGAATGGTCAAAAAACTAAGACCCCTCATTCCCCTGGGTGATGCACGAGCTCCGGCACAAAAGACCGGTCGCGGTGGGCTTCACTCCCGATATTGAAACAGCTTGACAGGGAGTCAAATCCATACTATCCTGGATCGAAAATATGGTAAAATGTGAAACGTATTTACCCATGGTATCACAGTTTGCTGGTAGCCGTGGACAAGCAGCTTTAACAAGGAGGTTTTTGCGATGAGGGAGAAAGCACTTCTACTATGTCTTTTGCTGTTAGTGTTGGGGTTGGTTCTTTCATTGACAGCTTGCGGGCCCAAGGAGGAGCAACCCCCCGCCGAGCTAACTCAAGAAGAAACAGTAACCACCCCCACAGAGGAACCAGTTACGGAGACACCTGCAACAGAGACACCCACGCCAGAGACACCACCGGCGACAGCACCGATAACGGAGGTACCGCCAGAAGAGATTTTTGCTGGGTCCTCGGCGGCCCTACAAGGGCTTGAAAGCTATCGCTATCTCAGTCTTTTCAAGTTCGAAACCGAGGAGGAGGCAAAGACCACCGCTGGCTCCGTCAAGATCGAGGGAGAGTATATCCCCCCCGATAGAGAGCACGTCATATGGACGGATCTAAGCACCGGGGAAAAGTTCGAGGTAACCCGCATCGGTGATGAGGCCTGGATGAAAGAGGACGATGAATGGACGGAGGTACCAGTCCAGGTTGCCGAGATCATGATGCAAACGATCTCCATTTTCTCTCCCGCCTATAGCTGGGGCACCCTCTACGAAGGATTACCCGATGCCTCTAACCTTATTGACAAGGAAGTTGTAAATGGCATTTCCTGTTTTCACTATGCCTCAAGCTATAACCAGTGGGGAGCAACTTTCGGTGAGGAGATCACTGAGGCAAAAGGTGATATCTGGATTGCTGAGGAGGGCTTTCCCGTAAAGTATCTCTTCAAAGCCTCGGGGACGGATCCTGAGGGCGATAGCGGGTCCGTCGAATGGTCGATGGAGCTTAAGGACGTTAACCAACCTATCTCCATCGAACCACCGATGTAAGGGCGGTCTCTCTCGTTGCGAGACCCTGATACAGGTAATAGGGAGGCCGTAACGTCGCACACAAGGTGCGACGCTACGGCCTCGCCGCTATTACCAACCCCCTTTCTGTTCCTCTTTCTTGTTTGCGGGAAGCGCAGAGGAAGAGTAAACTTCCTTCATAATGAAAACGGTAAGATTCTATATTTACTCGGTTTTACTCGGAATAGGGGCAGCCCTTGTTGGCCTGGTAATCGGCTTCCTGATTGACACCCCATCTACAGCGGTCGCCTCAATTCTTATCGTCATTGGTCTCTTGTTTGTTGCAGGGGCAATCCTGCTTGCACGGCAGTTTAAAAAGCATATCATCAATGAAGAACCCCGCAGCAAGCTAAAGGGGCATTAATACGGCAAAAACCTAAAGGGCTAAGCGGAGTTGGTCCTTATGCTGCAACTTGATGTACCGCGTTGTCGCATCGGAAGTAACTACAAAAGCCGAGGTAGCGTTGGGCTTCATGCCCGACGGCCCGGAGTTTCTTCATTGTTTAAGTGTTCCTTCAGTACATAGAATAGAAGGGGGAACGATGACCAGAAAGCTGTTCTTAATCGCCATTGTTGTGCTGATAGCAGGCGGTGGTGTAGTTGCGCAAACTTGTTCGGTGCAGAGCTATTTCGTCTCACCGGACGTAGACGGGGTCATTGAAACGGCGATTATCCAAGCCATTGACGGGGCGAGGAAGAGCATCGATATCGCGTTGTTCTCTTTTACCGACGACCAACTTGGAGATGCCGTGGTTCGCGCAACCCGGCGCGGGGTATCCGTGCGTGTGATCCTCGGCGCGGGGCAGGACAAGGTATTGGGTAGTGAATATGGGAAGCTGGTATCGGCAAATATCCCAGTGGCCATCACAAACACCACAGGGTTCTTCCATCACAAGTTTGCCATAATCGATGGGAACCTTGTAATCACTGGGTCCTACGACTGGTCGGATAGCGCCGATAAGGAGAACTACGAGAACGCGGTGTTCATTTACTGTCCGGTACTGACAGCGGGACAGACACCTCCAGGACAGTATACCAGTGAGTTCAACCGGCTGTGGGAAGGCTTCCGCGAGGCGACGGGAAGCGTTTCCAGAGAACCCGTTCTCTCCGCTGCTGTTCACCCGGTCATCATCTATGTAGTAGACCGGGCAGGCGAGTGTATAGAGCTTTTGAACGTCTCCACTGCCCCCGTGGATATTGGAGGCTGGCGTCTCAGTGACTTAGAAGGAAGCTATTCTTTCCCGCCGGATACGCTCATCAATCCGGATGAACCGTATCAAGTGTGCATTGATACCTATAACCCAACGTATGACCCGGAAGGTCTCTACCTGAACGACGAACACGACGAGGTCTTCTTGATCACTCCGGAAGGGACTATCATCGATGAACGGGTATGGGGAGAACCACAAACCTCACCATAGCCTGTCCTCTCGCAGAGCCGCAGAGAACGCGAAGAAAAGCTGAAACACAGTAAGGGGTAATCAGTGGAGAGTAATGAGAAAGAGCAAGTGGAGTTGATGTTCTAAGCTGATTGCTGACGGCTGAGAGCTGATAAATCCTTGGCGATCTTAGCGTCTTGGCGAGAGAAAGGCTTCATCCTCTCGCAGAGGCGCAAAGAACGCAGAGAAGAGCGGAAGACAGGACCTGAGAAGCGAAGTGCGGGACAAACCAAGAACAAGAGTGATGTTGAGCTATACCCCTTAGCGATCTTTGCGGCTTGAGTGAGTGCAACGAACGGGCGAGAGCAAAAGCTTGTGCCTCTCGCAGAGGCGCAAAGAACCTATGAGGAACCCAGGAATCCAGGGGTGAGAATGAGGCCGGAAGATGAGGAACTTCCTCCCGTTCTTGGCGTAGGGCCTTGATCAAGGCGATCCGTTATTGACAAGAAGCCCGGATTCTTATATACTGATCGGTGCTTCGGGCATAAGCATATAAATAATGGGGTAGATCCTGAAAAAGGTAAACCTACTGTGAAGTAGGGGCACAAAGCCACGGGTCTCACGAGATAGCCGGGCTGCCGGGGTTGGGGGGCAAGAACCAGTGGCTGTCGTGAGGTTGCGTGTTGATATTTTTTGGAAACGCTCTTCGAGTACTTGAAGGGCGTTTTGCTTTATCAACAGCGAGGAAACCACTGCCTGAAGATAAGGTCGCAGGCACAGGTAAAAGGGAGGGCGAGAATGCCTAGGAGGGCCTTTTTGGGGATCCTTCTCTTGATCGTGGCCGTGATCTTGGGAGGGGTCACGACAGTGGCGCAACTCTCGGGACGCTTCGGTCTAGACCTCGTCGCTCGGCGGATCCCAACAACGTTGACGGGCGAGATCAAGCTGGACACGCCGAGCGAGTTTGTCATGCTGGAGTTTGCCATCGCATCGAACCTCATCCTGGACGTTGACTTCGGCTTCGCTCACTTAAACATCGATGCAGTGGTGAACACGGCTGGGCCAGAGCATCTGGTGTTAAAGACACCCATGGATTTCGGCTGCCTTCCGTTCTACGAAATCACGTTCGACAAGCTAAGCATCGTCCCTGAGATGTGGTTTGCGGTTCCGTTCGAGGCGGTCACCGATGTGAACAACCTGCCAAACTCGGTGATCATCCCTCCGGGGGACGTCTTGTTCGTCAAGGCGCGTGTGACCTTTTCAACTTCTATGGCTGGATTTAACATAACTCACCTCGCGATGCTCGAAGACATAAACTTTCCCAACCCAGGGTCTTCCTACACACCGCTTTACTACCCGGTGCAGTCTCAGAGCTTCGCCGTTGGGAGCTTGACCTCCGCAAGCTGGCGGGCGCAGATGGGTGTATCGGTGAGTGCGAGCCTCGGAATAAACGCGTCCTCATCAGGGACAAGCATTAAGGGCTACTCCGCCACCGGGAGCGCCGTGCCCGGCAATTACTTCGCCCGATTTGGCATAAGCGGGATCAAACTGGCCGACATCAACCTCTACGGCACGAGCCTCCAGTCGGTGATGCTCGGCACCAGCTTCACGTTTACAAAGACGGCCACACAGACGACTGGAACAACGGCATTCAACACGACGATCAATCTCTCGGGCAAGCTGTGGGACAAGGCGAGCATCAGCGGCTCGGTGACGCTTGCCCCCTTCCCTCCCAAGTTCGGCGGAGTCACGGTTTCGTTCAGTATGGAGCCGTTCCGGTTCGCGTTTGCCCTGGATACGATGACTCTCACTTCGATGTCGTTCAGCTTCAGCACGGGGCTCAACCTGGGGGCGATGACCGGTTCCTTCGGGGCCACAGCCTCCGGTCTGGAGAGGGGGATGACCGGGCTTTCCATGCGGCTGTCGCTATCGCAGGGGATCTTCTCCGCGGTAACCAACGTTTCGTTTGCCAACCGGGCAGAGAAATTCGGCTTTGCCAGTTGGGGGAGTACACTGACCTTCAGGTTGACTCCCGCGGTGGTGACGGTGCGGGCGACATTCGGCCGGTTCGGGTTGACGCGCGCGGCGGTCACCGCCGGTGTAGTGTTTTAGGGGGGGGGAGAACAATGAGGAATGGTATAGTAAACGGCGCTTTCGAAGGAGGAGAAAGGATGACCCGTGGTGGAAAGCGAGTGGCTTCCGTAGCAATTCTTACCCTGATCCTTGGACTTCTGGCCGGGTTCTCCATGATCGGCGCGGTCGATACAACAACGGAGATCACCTTCTCTGCGGGCCCGTACGTTGTTGGCGGTTCGGTGACGGTCACGTGGACGGTGACCGCACAGACCACCTCGACGACGGTCGCATTCGGCGGCAATCCTCTCTCCCGCAGCATCACCTCCCCCGGCGGAGCGCCAGGAGACATCCTCGACGACGCGGCTGTGACAAGCGGCGCCAGCCCGTTTACGAGCACACACGCCTTTATCCCCACCAAAGCGGGGACGTACATGGTTACAGGAGACTATGCCGGATGTGGCGGGTGCGTTCCGCCGCTCAACGCAAGCTCCTCGGGCGCGGTGGATCTGGTGGTGGGCCAGGCGAACACCACCACTGCGGTGAGTGCCGATGTGAATCCGTCCGTCACCGGTCAGACCGTGACCTTTACCGCCACGGTCACCGACGACCCCGCGGGTTCGGGAGCACCCACCAGCGGTGTCACCTTCTACGCCGACGGAGTGTCCATCGGGTCTGACACGCTGACCGGTGATCCGGCGACGGCGACGTGGACCGAGCCGTTCAACGCGGCAGATCTTCCGATGCCGATGCCGATCACCGCCTCCTACGGCGGTGACGCCAACTACAACGGCAGCAATAACAACACGTCTCCGCTGTTACAGCAGGTCAACGAAGCGAGCACAACGACTGCAGTGAGTGCCGATGTAGATCCATCCGTCACCGGCCAGACCGTGACCTTCACCGCGACGGTCACGGCCGACCCACCCGGATCGGGAATCCCCACGGGAGACGTGACCTTTCACATCGAGGACAAGAATGGAGTAGACATCCTCGGGGTTGACCCATCTGCCACCCTTGATGGACTCGGCAAGGCGACGTACCCGACGGACCTGATGAAGGCGAGCCTCAGCAAGTACACGGTCACCGCGGATTACAGCGGATCTCCAAGATACTACTCCTCCATAGGCACGGCGCTTCTCACGGTGAACAAGGCGAACACGACAACAGCGGTCATCGTCGATGTGAATCCGTCCGTCACCGGTGAGACCGTGATCTTCACCGCCACGGTTGACGACGACCCCGCCGGGTCGGGCGTCCCCACCGGGGTTGTCACCTTCTACGCCGACGGAACGCCGATCCCCGGTGGGCAGAATGTCTTGCTTGTTAATGTTGGCGGAAACCAGGTGGCGACGTGTACCGCGTCGTTCAATGCGACGGATCTTCCGATGCCGATTCCGATCACCGCCTCCTACGGCGGGGACACCGACTACAACGGCAGCGGCGGCACCCTCGCCGGCGGTCAGCAGGTTAACGAAGCAAGCACACAGACTGTGGTGACCTCAACGCCATCAACGCCAACGCCAGGCGTTGATGATTCGGTCACCGGGCAGGACGTCATCTTCACTGCGACGGTCACCGCCACCGGGTTGGGAACGGGAACCCCGACGGGAGACGTGAGCTTTCACATCGAGGACAAGAACGAAGTAGACATCCTCGGGTCTGACCCATCTGCCACCCTTGATGGACTCGGTCAGGCGACGTACGCGACGAATCTGATGAAGGCGAGCCTCAGCAAGTACAAGGTCACAGCGACCTACGACGGGTCTACCGATGACAACTACGCCTCCTCCCCAGCGAGCGCCGTCTACGAGCAGGAAGTCGGCAAAGCCGACACCAGCATCACGATCACCAGCGACCTTCCCGACCCATCGTTTGAGGGTCAAGCCTACGACGTGGACTGGGAGGTCATCGTTGTTGTTCCGGGAAGCGACGCCCCGGGCGCACCTAACGGCGTCGGGACCGTCACCGTGGACGATGGGACTGATACCGCCGGCCCCGTACCGGTAGGAAACGGGACCGTTCCCCTCACCTCCACCACCACCGGCAGCAAGACCCTCACTGCCACCTACACCGGCGACGATGACTTCAACGGATGCGACGGCACCACACCGCACACCGTTAATACGGCGGACACCAGTGCTGTGGTAACCTCGAGCCTGAACCCAGCGCTCATAGGAGATACCGCTGTCCCCGGGGATGACGTAGTGTTGACGGCCTCGATCACGGCCGATGCGGCCGGGGGACCCGTCATCGGGGGAACGGCCGATTTTGTCATCACTCCTGACCCTGGCCCTCCTGCCCTTCCCGACCCAGTTCCTGCGCCTCCATACAATGACGTAACCGTCGTCGCTGGCGTCGCCACGCTATCGTTGGACTTCATCGATGATGGCACCTACGAAATCTATGTTGACTACGACGGCGATGCCTTCTACAACGCCTCGACGAGCGCCACCTACACTCTGACCGTGAACAAGCTCGACGTCGTGTTGGCCATCACCAGCGACGCTCCAGATGCGTCCAGGGTTGGAGAGCTGTACACGGTGACGTGGAGCGCGGCAGATTCTTCGCCGACCTACACGCCCACAGGGCTTGTCACGGTCGACGATGGCGATCCTGCAACAACTTGTTCCGGGGATGTGGTGGATGTTGTAGCTCCCATAGACCCCACGGAATGCAGCATCGCCTCCACTACCGCGGGGTTTAAGACACTGACCGCCAGTTACGCCGGTGACGGCCGCTTCAATCCGACCTCGGCAACGGAGCCGCACGAGGTACAACAGGGCGAGGTGGAGTTCGATCCTATCACGGCGAACCCGGACCCTTGGAACTCGGGGCAATCCGGCACGTTCACGGCGACGGTTACGGCAAAGGCGCCCGCGTCCGGCACGCCCACCGGCACCGTCACCTTCCACATCAAGGACAAAAACGACGTCACGATCACGACGTCCGGCCCCCATATTCTCAGCGGCGGCAGTGCCAACAGCAGTTCGGTCACCCTGTACGCGTCCCAGAGTCAGGTCAAGGTGCAGGTCACCTACAGCGGGGACGTCAACTTCGCCGCGGCCACCAGCGGGATCCACAGCCAAACCGTCGTCCCTGGCGCGTTCACCATCAGCAAACCTACTGCTGGCGGCTCATCGCCGTTGGCAGCCGGCTTCGATTTGGAAGTCACTTACGCTGCTGGGTTCCCTGCCGACGGGACTGTGTATTTCTGCTTTTCGGGTCCTGATCCAACACTCGTACCCATCACTTGCTCCGCTGAGGCAGGAAAGACAATCTGTCCAGATGGGGCTGTGATTACGGTCTTCCCAGCCATTGTGGGCCTCTACGCGATCGACGCACGGTACGATAAGGATAGCGACAACCCCGGCTCCGGCGATTGTTCCTCTGCTCTGGGCACGGGCGATCAGTTGGCTGACACAGTGTTTCACACGCTGTACGAGTGCACGACGACGACCGATGTGAGTTGCGCTCCGGCCTCCGTCTACGTCAACCAGCCGACCACACTGACCGCCGTCGTCACACCACAGGCGACTTGCAGCAGCGCGGGGCTGGTCGGCGAGACCGTAGGGTTCACCACCGAGAGCCTTCCCCTCGGTGCAAGCGGGGACTTCTCCTCGGACTACTGCATTCTGGTCGGCGGTGCCGGTGACGCCTACTGCTCGAACGTCACCTACACCCCCGCCTCGAGTGGCGAAGACTGCAGCATCGTTGGTGATCCAGCAGAGACGCACAGGATCCGAGCGACGTTCGCTTCTGGCGGAGGCTACCTGACAAGCAATGACTTCTTCGACCTGACGGTCCTCAAGCGCCCGCCGCTTGTGAGCGTTGTCTGCGTTCCGGACACGGTGTACATCGACCAGGAGACGACGTGCACGGTCACCGTCGAAGACGGCACGGTGGCTCCCGGTTCCACCGTCCCATCGGGGGCGGTCACTCTCGATGACGGCGGCAAAGCGGGGGCTTTCTCTCCCTCTGATACGGGCTCGCTGACGCACGGCACTTGCGATGTTGCCTATACACCTGCCGCAGGCGATGCGGGGACGACGAAGGTCGGAGCAAGCTACGGTGGATCTGAGATCTACTGTGGCGGCGACTCCCCGGACGCCGACCTAGAAGTGATGCTTCGGCCGACCGAGACCACGGTGACGTGGGAGGATTCGCAGGGTGGCAACGAAGCGCTCTTCCTCTATGAGATGGGCAAGGTTATCGTCACGGTGACCGACATTGGCCCGGCGGACTCCGCGTCGCCTCCCGAGGGCACGCTAACGCTAACGACTGATGGATCGACCAGTCCAGGCACGCTGCTGACGCCGATCTCGGCAAACGCATCGCGGGCCACCTACAACTTCCGGATGCTCACGATGTCACCGCCTCAGGCGTTCATCGACGTGACGGCAACGTATGTTCCCGCGACTCCGCCTCAGACGCACGGTGGGAGCGAAGGGAGCGCCGACGTGTCGGTGCAGAAGCGCACGACCGAAACGGTCGTCGACTGTACGGATTCTTCGCCCTCCTACCCCTGTACGGCCACGGTGACTGATACCGCGCCGAGAGGTGTTCCACAGGCCCCTGCAGGAGAGTTCGTGGAGGGGGATGGGTCCCCGTTCTGCGCGTCGCTACCATCGTGCTCGAAGAACTACGCCACCGACACGCCGATGATGGAGCTGGTGCCGGTGGCCTACGTACCAGCGGCGTTTGGAGTAGCAGGCGGCGGCGTCCACTTGGAATCGTACGGGTCGGACACCATCATTCGGCCGATTCCGAAGGATAACACCGACCCTAACTGTCCCGACGTGCTCCACATCGAGGACACCATCCTCGGCTTGAACATCACCTGCACGATCATTTCGGCGCTGCAGGTAGTCCTCGACAGCGGTGCAGCGGCTGCGGGTGCCATGCCCGATTCAGTGTGGACGGCGATCTTCCCCGGCGTCACGGTTCCCATAGGCGACATGATTGACGCGGCCCTCACGGGGCTGAGCCTGCACGGTGAGATCGCGATCCAAGCCATGTGTACCGATGCGGACGGCGACGGGATCCCCGGCTCGGTCGAAGCGGTGATCGGTGGGCTGTGGGATCACGACTGGGATTCCGACAACGACGGGATGGGCGACCTCGACGAGATCGACGAGGCCAAAGGCGACATGCTGTCGAGTTACGATGTGAGTAAGCACGCGACGTGCGCGTGCCCGAACCCGACGGTGGCCGACTCCGATGGCGACGACATCATGGACGGCAACGAGCAGGGCTACTTCGGAACCAATTTCTGCAACGACGACACCGATGAGGACGGCCTCTCCGACAGTCAGGAAGTGGGCACATTTGCTCAGTACAACTCCGATTCCGGCGCGACGATTACGCCGCGCACGGACGCGCGCGACCACGCCGATCCGCTGGCCGCCGACACCGACGGCGACGGTCTGGGCGATTTCCAGGAATTCACACCCGGCCGCCTGGCGGACTCGACAACCGATCCCGACTACTCCTCGTTCATCAACGACGCCGACTCCGACGACGACGACCTCCAGGACGGGGCCGAGGATCTAAACGGCAACGGTCGCTGGGACGACGGCAAGCCCGGTGCAGGGGCGGCGGTCATCGGAGACAGCTCCTCCCATGGAAGCGGCGAGACTCATCTATGCATGCGCGATACGGACGGCGACGGACTCTCCGATGGCGAGGAGCAGGCGCTGTTCGGGGTGGGAGAGGTCCACGTGATTACCTCCACCGGCAGCACCACGACTCCGCCGTTGGACACGGACTCGGACAACGACGGGCTCTCCGACTACGAAGAGGTAAACGTCACCCACACCGACCCGCTTGATTTCGACACCGATGACGATACGCTCTCCGACGCCAACGAAGTGATCGCCACCGGCGGAGCGTGGCCGCAGCGGGAGTTCATGCAGGTGTCCGACCCGCTCGATCCGGACACCGACGACGACGACATCCCCGACAACGTGGAATATTCCGGCACGGGGTTCGGCGATGACCCGAATGATCACGGTCTCGGCGGAGAGAATGACACCGTCTGTCCGTACGTGAACAACGCCGACTCCGACAACGACGGCCTGCAGGATGGGGCCGAGGACGCCAACCTCGATGGCACCTGGGGCGTCAACGGCTCGGGAATCACGGTCGGTTCGTTGATTCTCGGCACGCAGGCGAGCAAGTCCGTTCCCTACTGGGAGACCAATCTCTGCGACCCGGACACCGACGACGACGGGCTTCTCGATGGGGAGGAGGTCTCTCTGCTCGGCGGCGGGCCGACCTTCGGACGGCCCAGACCCAGCCCGGGCTTCAATCCGGTCACCCCGGAAGCACGCTCGACGAGCGGTCCCGTGGGCCCCGATTACAGCGGCACTGGCCCGCTGTTCACGTTTGCTCCATCCCCTGGCGTCGCGCTCCCGCAGACGGTCCCGGCCCTCGACGTCGACTCGGACAACGACGGGCTCTCCGATTTCGAAGAGGTGAACATCACGGCCACGGCGCCGCTCGATCAGGACACCGACAACGATACGCTGATGGATTCCGACGAGCTGATCGCCACGGGAGGCGTCGAGGGCGCGACCCCGCAGCGGTCGTTCGACCAAGAGTCCGATCCGTTGGACATCAACACCGACGACGATTACCTGTTCGATCCCGTCGAGGGGGCGTGTGCGTCCGCGGTAGACGGGGGGTGCAGTGACGCGACCTACGCCGGTACCGGGCTGGCTTTGGTTACCCCAGGGACGCTGGGAGGAGAGCGCGATACCGATTGCCCGTACGTGAACAACGCCGACTCCGACGACGACGGCGTGCAGGATGGGGCGGTGATCCCGATCTCCCGCCAGGGTCCGGGGATGACGTACTCCTACACCTTCATCGAGGGCTTCTGCGATGTGTTGAACACCAACATTGGTCCCCCGGGGGTTATCCGCACCGTGGTCACGCCGGCCACTGGCGAGCAGAGCACTGACACGATCTGCAACGTCTGCGATCCCGACTCGGACAGCGACGGCCTCACCGACGGCGAGGAGATCGGGATTGGAACGGATCCTCAGGACTGGGACACCGACGATGACGGCCGCAACGACTGGCACGAGCAGACCGGCGGCGGCCCGATCCCGACCGACCCGTTCGACCCCGATACCGACGACGACGGCGTGATGGACTCGGCCGAAGTGTTCGGATCCAACCCAACCAACCCGGTGAATGCGGACACCGACGGAGACGGCCTGTGCGACGGTGGCACCGGCACGCCGTACATGATTAGCGGACACCCAACCGTTGTCATTAACCCGATCTGCAAGTCGTGCAGCGGTCCCGGTGATGTCGGTCTCGGCTCGTGCGGAGTATCAGTCCGCACAGGCAGTGTCGACGGGATCGGCGACCATCCCAACCCGCACGGCTACGGCGAGGACAAGAACGGCAACGGTGCCTGGGACGGGACCATTGGACAGCTTTGGGGGAGTGGAACCTCGGGGACGCCGGAGACCGATCCTAACCAGTATGACACCGATGGAGATGCAGACGGCGACGGCGTGGAGGTGCTGGGATTCTCCACCTCGCGTCAGAGCTGGATCCCGACTACCGATATCTTCGGTCGAACGATCAACGTTACCTACCCCGCATGCGGCTGCCTAGAGCCGCTCATTTCGGATACCGATGGAGACCAGCTCGAGGACGGGTACGAGGATCGAAACCACGACGGCAACTTCGACTTCCTCCCGAGCGAGTTCGATCACCAGGATCCCCTACCCGGTCCGCCGATCCCGTATCCCACCGAGACAAACCCGTGCGACCCGGATACCGACGACGACGACCTGACCGACTACGAAGAGCGGTATCAGGCCCAGGTATTCGAGTTCTACGCCAACTGGGACAACGACGGGGACGGCCTTTACAACGAGGATCCAGTAGACGGGATTGACAACGACGGGGACGGAAAGATCGATGAGGATCCGGTGGAGCCGCCGTTCAACCCAACCAACCCGCTCGATCACGACACCGACAACGATCGATTGCTCGATGGGTTCGAGGTCAAGTACAAGTGCGTCGAGGTCACGTATTCGCAGCTTGACAACGACGGTGATGCGTTGATCGATGAGGATTGGATTGATGGACTTGACAACGACGGTGACGGCCTATTCGACGAAGACCCGACGGATTTCTTCGTCCGCTTCGTACCGATGCTCGACCCGACGAATCGCGACTCCGACTCCGACGGGTTCATCGACGGACTGGACGATGACCCGTGTAACTCAGAGCTAATCCCGGTTCTTCAGCCGGTGCAGATCGAGCCGATCGACACCGATGGAGACGGTTTCTCCGACGACGACGAGATCGTTGCCGGAACGCATCCCAACGACCCGGAAGACTATCCGACTGCCTACTGCAAGCTCGATCTTGACTTCGATCAGGCGATCGACGATCGGATGTGGTTAGAACCGTCCATCTGCTGCGGAATTGCCAACTCAGTCGCGATCGACATCGATTGTAACGTACTGATCGATGCGCGTGTGCAGATCGTCGCCCCGCGCGATGTGAAGAAGGGCGACTTTGACGGTGATGGAAGCGAGGACGACTACCGCTACGTGGTCGAGTATGCGTTTTCTAACTACCGTGTGCTGCAGCCGCGGATCGTAGCCACAATCGACGACTACGACGGCGATCTTACAATCGACCACGCGGAGGTAGTGAGAAAGTAAGGCTTTTCCAAGCCAAGGTCACAGAGAAAGCGAGAAAAAGGCAGATCTCTCGCAGAGCCCTGTCGGCGTGTGGACACGCACAGGCAGGCGCCGAGAACGCAAAGAACAGCGAGAAAGAGGACAAGAAGAGTGGTGTTGACTAAGTAACCCTTAGCGATCTTGGTGTCGCGACACCTTGGTGTTGCGGCACCTTTGCGGCTTGAGTGAGTGACACGAACGGGCGAGAGAAGAAGTTTTAACCCATACATTTCTTTTTCCCACCATCTGTTGGGTTTCTCATGGATTTCTGGCTTCCTTATAAAGAATTGCCGTAGCGGCGGAACCTGTGTCCGCCGTGGGTTTGATGTAGCGTTGGGTCCCATGAAATAGTATTGCACGGGACAAGGCTTGTCCCCGACGAAGGAGAACCTGGGGGGTGTAGTATATGACGAGCCGTTTACTACACCCCCCAAGCACATAAAGTACGACGCTACAGATCAATACAGATTGCCGTAGCGTCGGGTTTCATCCCCGACGTTTCTTTGTGTCATTCTACGTAGCGGCGGAACCCGTGTCCGCCGTGGGTTTGATGTAGCGTCGGGTCCCATGAAATAGTATTGCACGGGACAAGGCTTGTCTCCGACGTTGAGAGGTTTGTTCCCATCGTTAAAGGAACTTCTTCCCGCGGGATCCTCGGTGGCGGTTGTCTCTGCGCTCGTGTGTTGCGAATCTCTATTTTTTCAACTGGGGAGTATCCAACGGAGGCTCTTTATAAAGTCAAGAACGTAATTATCCAAATTACGTTCTTCACGTAACGAAGTTTTCGTAATCTGATTGCGGCTGTCTACGCCCGCGCCGCGCGGATTGCCTCGAACACCCGTTCAGGGGTGAAGGGCGTCTTTGTCAGTCTGACACCCACGGCATCATAAACGGCATTGGCGATGGTAGGGACAGGCGCGTTGATCGCGACCTCGCCCACGGACTTTGCTCCCATAGGACCGGTCGGCTCGTAGGACTCGACCAAAATCACCTCGATCGGCGGGATATCGCGTGCGCCTAGGATCTTGTAGTCAAACAGACTGGGGTTTCGCACCCGCCCCTTGGAGCTTATGAGCATCTCCTCTGTAAGGGCATATCCAATCCCGTTTACGATCGATCCCTCCACCTGCCCCTGTGCCATCTTGGGGTTGATCGCCACCCCGCAATCGACCACAGCTACGTAGTTCAAAACCTTCACAAAGCCGGTTTCGGTGTCGACCGCCACCTCGGCAAAGCTCGCCATGAACGGTGGGGGCGATTCCTCTGGAACGCATGAAGCGGAGGCGATGATCTGGAACTGACCCGACTGATACATCGCGTGCTGGCAGACCTTCGCAAGGGTAACGCTCTGTCCGTTGGAGGCCTTGACCCGTTCCTCTGCGAGGGCGAGGGAGTCCTCGTCTTCTTCAAGCAGCCCAGCGGCGACCTTCACGATCTGCTCGCGAACCTTGTTGGCCGCCCGCTGCACCGCCATTCCGGACACGTAAGTTGTGGAAGAGGCGTACGCCCCTACATCAAACGGCGTCACATCCGTATCCGAGGACGTAACGATAATCTTCGTAAGTGGCACGCCGAGGACCTCGGCGGCGATCTGCCCGAGGATCGTGTCCGAGCCGGTTCCAAGGTCGGTTGCACCGACAAGAAGGTTAAACGAGCCGTCTTCGTTCATCTTGATCGTCGCCGCTCCCATGTCGATCAGCGGAATTCCTGAGCCCTGCATGTGGACCGACATCCCAACGCCATGTACCCAGCTGCCGTCGCGGGTGCGCTTTCCGCGCTTCTTTAACCAACCGATACGCTTGGCACCAATCTCGATACAGCGGCCAAGCTCGCAGCTTTTGATCGTCTGTGCCACCCCTTCGCGCCCCTCACCAAGCTTCTCAAAGATGGGCGATGACTCGCCAGAGCGAATGTGGTTGCGCCGACGAAGCTCGATCGGGTCAAGCTTGAGTCGCTCTGCCAGTTCGTCCATCGCCACCTCTAGCGGGAAATAGCCCTGCGTTGCCCCGTACCCTCGGTAGGCTCCGGCGACCGGAAGGTTTGTGTACACGGCTTTACCGAAGAAATGCACATTTTTTGCCTTGTTGTAGATAGGAAGGGTCTTTGAGCCGACGTTGGAAAGCACAGTCAGGCTGTGACTACCGTAGGCTCCAGTGTTAGAGAGGGCCTCCATCTCGATCGCGTTAAGTGTCCCATCGCGCTTTGCGCCAAGCTTGACACGGATGCGCATCGGATGCCGTGTACGCGAGGCGATGAACTCCTCCTTGCGCGAGAGCTCAATCAGCGCAGGTCGTCCCGTGCGCAGGGTGCTAAGTCCGGCAAGATCCTCGAGGAGAACCTCCTGCTTGGTCCCAAAGCCTCCACCGATCCGTGGCTTTATCACGCGGATCCTGTGAAGGGGTAGCCCGAGCACCTGCGAGACGATCCGGCGGACGTGAAATGGCACCTGGGTGCTCGTGCGCAGGACGAGTCGTCCGTCCTCATCGAGGTAGCTCAAGGTCACATGCGGCTCTATCGGGGTGTGCTGCACATACTGTGTCTCACAGGTCGTCTCCACGACGACGTCTGATTCGGCAAACCCCTGTGTGAGGTCGCCAGCGGTAATGTCTATATCGGCTGCGGTGTTTCGCGATGCGTCGTAGATCCCCGTTGCATCACTCTCATCGTGGATCACCGGAGCGCCATTGACGAGTGCCTCATCGATCGAGAGAACCGGCGGGAGCTCCTCGTAGCGCACCTCGACCAGCTTTAACGCTTTAAGGGCGATAGCATCCGTCTCAGCTGCCACAGCGGCAACACGGTCCCCTACAAAACGAACCTTGGTATCGAACATGCGCGTGTCGTAGGGAGAGGGCTCGGGGTACCCCTGGCCAGCGGTGGTGTAACGCGCAGGCGGGGTGTTCTTGTGGGTGAGAACGCAGGAAACACCGGGTAGAGCTTCGGCCTTGGAGGTATCGATCTCGATGATCCGTGCATGAGCATGGGGACTTCCGAGAATCTTTACATGGAGGGTCTCAGGTAAATCGAGGTCGGCGACGAACTTAGGCTTTCCTGTGACCAGTGCGATCCCGTCGACCTTCTGCTCGCTTTTACCAACGACGGCAAATTCCCGCTTACTCATCGTCTTTTCCCCGCATCCTTCGCGCAGCGGCCTTGATCGCCTCGATCTGCTTCACATAGCCGGTGCACCGGCAGAGATTCCCTGAGATCCCCTCTCTGATCTGCGCTTCACTGGGATCGGGGTTGTGCGTAAGGAGGTCAACCGCAGCGATCACCATTCCTGGTGTGCAGTAGCCACACTGGATCGCCCCTTCCTCCACAAATGCGCGCTGAATAGGATGAAGCTCATCACCCTTGGCTCGCCCCGTGGAGTAACGAGAATGGGACTTACTCCACAGGGCCAGTCCCTCCACGGTCACCACCTCGTGACCGTCTGCCTTGGCGGCAAGAACGAGGCAGGAGTTCACCGCTCGCCCATCGAGGAGGACAGCGCATGCCCCACAGTCCCCGGAGCCGCAGCCCTTTTTCACTCCTTTGTATCCCTCTCGCCGCAGCAGCTCAAGGAGCGTTTCACCCGGATCGACCTCTAGTTCGCGCTTTGCTTCGTTCACGGTCAGTGTGATTCTCATTTCTTACCCTCCGCCAGCCGATCCCTGATCTCTTGCAAACAACGCCTCACAAAAACGTAGGTCAGCTGCTTTCTGTACCGAGCGCTCGCCCGCCGATCGTCACGCGTGTCAACAGATTCACGCGCGACGCGTGCCACCCGCTCGATCGTCTCATCGGTCAGTTCCATCCCCATAAGGGCCTCCGCCGCCGGGAGCGCCGCGCCCAACCGTGGTGTTCCACCAACGACAATTCGCACCAAGCTGCAGCGGCCGGCGTCGACCTTGACAAGACAGGCGCAGTTGAGCAGTGCTACGTCGAAACCGGTACGGCTGAACTGGTGAAATGAAGCCGCAGTTCCAGAAGCAGGAACGGGAAGGAGGACTTCGGTGAGGATCGACCCGGAAAGGCGCGAACGTGTGGGATAAAGGTCCGAAAGCGGGATGCTGTGATAATTCCCATCAAATAGGGTGACCTTCGCATCGAGGGCAAGGAAGAGGGGGATCACATCCGACCATGGATTGGCGCTTGCAAGACTCCCCCCGATCGTCGCCAGATTGCGCAAGAGAGGCGAGGCAACCTGGTGGAGCATCCCCACGATCACCCCATCAAGGTATTGGGCGACCGTTTGATGCTCGATTAACTGCGTCAATGTCGTTGTTGCCCCAATGGCAAGGCCGGCCTCGTTTTCCTTGATATAAGAAAGAGAAAGCTCGGAAAGGTCGATCAGCGTGGTAACATCGGGAGGCGAAAATAGAACAAGCTCGATCCCTCCACCTATTACTCTGGCACCCTTGCCCCCCTCACGCAACAGAGTTAGAGCCTCTTTAAGAGTTGCTGGTCGCAGGTACTGCTTTAGCTGGGTAAGGGCCACTTTCCCTCCTTTTCAGGCATTATCTGCGTCAGCTAAGAGCGAGACAAGGGTGTGCGATTCCACATCGATAAGACCAAGATCGGTTAGTCGCAGCTCGGGAATCACAGGAAGGGCAAGCAACGAGAAGGTCATAAATGCGTTGTTGAGCGTGCAGCCACACGCCATCAAGGCTCGATTAAGTCCCTCTGCTTGCTCAGCCACCGTCTCCACCGGCTCCTCAGACATTAACCCCGCGATCGGAAGCGGTATCGATGCCTCCACTTTGTCGTCCTTTACCAGGCATACGCCACCGCCCATCTCGGCAATGCAGTTTCCCGCCTTGGCCATCGCCTCTTGGTCCGTCCCCATGACAAGAAGGTTATGAGAGTCGTGCGCCACCGTGCTTGCCAGGGCACAGCGGCCGTTCAAACCGAACCCCCTTACAAAGCCGTGGCTTATCCTTCCGCTTCCGCGGTGCCGCTCCACCACGGAAACAAACACGACATCGTGGGCCGAATCGGGATGCACCATCCCTTTCTTCACTGGAAGCTCAGCAAAAATCGCGCGGTTTACGACCTGGTTTTCGATAACCTCCATCACCCGTGCTCGAAGGACGCCTTCTTTAACGGGTGCGGTAATCTCGAAGTCGCTAAGCTTAAGCGCCCGAGCCAGCCGAACGCTCCCCCTCACCTCCTTGGGGTAGGAGTAGGGTGCTATATCGACTACCAGCTCTCCGCCTCGCGCAACCACCTTCCCTGCGGCAAAGACGGCGTCGACAGTGAATCGTTCAAGGTCACTTAAGATGAGGATATCGGCATAGCGGCCAGGAGCGATGCACCCAAGATCATCGGCTACACCGAAGTGCTCTGCCGTGTTTAAGGTTGCCATCTGGATGGCGGTGAGTGGGGCAATGCCTTCACGAATCGCCAGTCGGACAACGTCATCCATATGGCCGTCTGAAAGGAGTGTTCCAGGGTGACGGTCATCCGTGCACAACAAAACGTGCCTCGGATCGACTCCCTGTTCAGTAATAGCAGGGAGTTGAGCGACAACGTCATGCCAGGCCGAACCTTGGCGGAGCATCGAGTACATCCCTTGCCTGACCCGTGCGATCGTGTCCTCCTGACGTGTCCCTTCGTGGTCATCGCTTGGCCCGCCGGCGGCGTAGGCGTGGAATAGCGGACCAAGATCGGGAGAGGCATAGTGGCCACCGACAACTTTTCCCGCTTTTAGTGTCTCCGCAATCTCGGCATGCAAGGTTTCATCCCCAGCGATCACTCCCGGGTAGTTCATTACCTCGCCGAGCCCGATCACCTCCGGCCAGGTCATGGCCTCGGCTACCTCATTTTCCCCGATGCTCGCGCCAGCCGTTTCGAGGCCCGGTGCCGATGGAACACACGATGGAACCTGGAGGTAGATCTGCATGGGGGTCAACCTCGCTTCTTCTGACATCATTTTCATGCCAGGCAGCCCAAGGACATTGGCTATCTCATGTGGGTCGATGAACGCCCCGGTCGTTCCATGGGGAAGGACAGCGCGGGCGAACTGACTGACGGTGAGCATCGAGCTTTCCACATGCACGTGAGCATCAAGCAAGCCAGGAACCAGATAGCGCCCCTTTGCCTCGATGACCTTCGTCTCCTCACCGATCATAGAATCCGTATCGGGACCACAGTAGGCAATCCTGCTTCCCAGGATGGCGATATCCGTGTGCTCGATGATCTCACCGGAGCAGACGTTCACCCAGCGGCCATCGCGGATGACCAGATCGGCAGGCCGGCGCCCCATCACCACGGCAACCAGTTCGCGTGTTGTATCGTGTCGAGGTGTTCTTCTACTCATGTGATACTAAAAAGGGCGGCCGCCCTCTTTTGAGGGTAGCCGCCCGGACTTTACTTTCTCTGAGGAAATCTGAATCGGTTTACCGTTTAAGAGAATCTCGCCTGCGTCAGGCTGGTACAACCCATAAAGGACACGCATCAGAGTCGTCTTACCTGCGCCGTTTTCTCCAAGCAGGCAGTGAATCTCACCGCGCTTTATATCAAGGTCGATTCCGTCGTTAGCTAGAACGCCGGGGAACCGCTTGACGATCCCTCGCAGCTGTACAACATAATCCGCTGGAGTAGCCAGAGTCACTCCTTTGATCCGATGTGATCCCCGATGCGGCTGTGCTTTAGAGTTTATTATTGTAAAAATGAAGCACGAAACTGTCAAGCGGAATATAACTATTAAGAAGGTTATTGCCAAGCGATCAGTACTCTTTGTACGTTCGTCTATAGGTACGATCGCTCCGTGAAGAGGTGCTCTTGCTAGGAAACAGTCGATTGGCTATAGTGGCCGGCGAGGCAAAGAGTCAGGAGGTGCTATGAAACAGCTGATCGAAGGGATAAGAGTCTGGGACGGGGCCGATCGGCTGATCGAGGACGGAGCAATCCTCATCGACGGAAATACAATCGAGACGGTCCTCACGCGTGAGGCACTCTCTTCCTATGAGTTACCGCCCTCAGTCGAGCGAATCAACGGAGCGGGGAAGCTCGCCATTCCAGGGCTCATCAACGCACACACACATCTTTACAGTAGCCTCGCCCGTGGAATGGCTCTGCCGAACTACTCGCCACAGACGTTCACCCAGATCCTTGAACAGCTGTGGTGGCGGTTGGACAAGGCCCTCGACCCTACTTCGGTGCGCACAAGCGCCCTGGTTGGGGCGATGGAGGCCGCACGCTGTGGCGTCACCACCCTGATCGATCATCACGCCAGTCCACATGCCATCCCAGGAAGCCTCACCTCGCTGCGCCAAGCGGTCTGCGAGAAGGTCGGGTTGCGCGGCGCGTTCTGCTACGAGCTCTCCGACCGCGACGGGACTGCAATCCGCGATGAGGGGATCGAGGAGAACCTGGAGTTCCTTTCCCGTGATGATCCGAAGGACACCATGAGCGGAGCCCTGTTCGGCCTGCACGCTTCGTTCACCCTCTCCGATGATAGTCTGGCTAAGGTAGCAGAGCGCATCCCCGAGGGTGCTGGTGCGCACATCCACGTAGCAGAGGGGCCAGAGGACGAGGACCAGTGCCAGACTGAGCACGGGGTGCGGATCGTCGAGCGCCTGCGCAGGTTCAATCTCCTGCGCGAGAGATCTGTTCTTGCCCACTGCTTGCACATCAATGAGGAGGAGAAGGACATGGTCGCCGACAGCAAGGCGATCGTCGTGCACAATCCTAGATCGAACATGAATAACGCCGTTGGGGTCTTCGACATGGATGGCTTCCTTGATCGCGGGATTACCGTTGGCTTAGGGACGGACGGTCTGGGGGCGAACATGCTGACCGAGCTGTTCACCGCGGGAATCCTGCAGAAGGTGTCAACGGGCAACTCCCTCACCGCCGGGTTTGGTGACCTGCAGAAGATCATGTTCGATAACAACCCGCAGATCGCCTCGCGGCTCTTGGGCGCGCAGGTGGGGCGGATAGCTCCGGGATATGAAGCAGACATTGCCCTCTTCGACTACAATCCCCCCACGCCGATCGATGCGGCAAACGTCCTCGGGCACCTGCTGTTCGGGATCGCTGGCCACGACATGCGTGTCTCCGACCTCATCGTTTCTGGGCGTTCGGTGATCAAGGATGGCCACTTCACCAACCTCGATGAGGACGCGCTCTACGCGCATGCACGCGAGCAGGCGGCGGCACTATGGGCGCGGATTTCGTAGAAGGGAAAAGGAATGTCTGATAAGTTGAGGGTTCAATCGTTCTCCGAGGTGCTTTCATCGATCTTGCAGGAGTATGAGCAAAGTGAGAGTATCTTTGGGATTCATCGCTCCATGTTCTATGTGCCAAAGAAGGAAAGCCCGTATGCGACGGAGATGTTCGGATTTAATCTAGCCACCCCTATTGGCCCGGCTGCCGGACCGCACACACAGCTTGCCAGGAACATCATATCTGCGTGGCTCTCTGGCGGCCGGTTCATTGAACTAAAGACCGTTCAGATCATGGACGAGCTAGAGATTCCGCGCCCGTGCATCGATGTGGAGGACGAGGGGTACAACGTCGAGTGGTCACAGGAACTGAAGCTCGATGAGTCGGTGCACGAGTACATCAACGCCTGGGTCGTGATTCACATTCTCCGTCGAGTGCTCGGGTTCGAGGGCGAGACACCTTTCGGGACGATCTTCAACATGAGCGTCGGCTACAACCTGGAGGGGATAAAGAAGCCACGGATGGTCAAGTTCATGGACACGATGGTGGATGCATCAAAAGAGATCTCGTCGATCAAAAAGACACTCGCCGAGAAGTGGCCGGAGTTTGCCGATATCGACATTCCAACCAGGCTGACAAACAGCGTCACCCTATCCACGATGCACGGGTGTCCCCCCGACGAGATAGAACAGATAGCACGCTATCTGATCGAGGAGCGCGGCCTCCACACGATCATCAAGCTCAACCCAACCTTGCTCGGGAAGGACGAGGTCCTGCACATCCTGCACGATGAGCTTGGATTTGCGGATATTGAGATTCCAGATGGTGTCTTCGATCACGACCTGCAGTACGACCGAGCAGTGTGCCTGATCAGCGACATGAAGGAGACGGCGACGCGGCATGGCCTGTTCTTTGGGGTGAAGCTCAGTAACACCCTGGCGATGGCCAATCACCGCGACGTCCTTCCCGGCGAGGAGATGTACATGTCGGGCCGTGCCCTCTACCCGATCACCATCAACCTGTTTTACAAACTGGTACACCAGTTCGATGGCGACTTGAACGTCTCTTACTCGGGTGGGGCGGACGCGCTCAATGTGACCACCATCCTGGCAGCCGGTGCCCGGCCGGTCACAGCCGCCTCTGACCTGCTCAAACCGGGAGGCTATTCCAGGCTCCTGCAGTATCTGGAGAACCTAGAAGGTGAGATGCGCGCACGCGGCGTATCGAGCTTGGACGAACTTGCGCGCGATCGCCTCGCCAATCTGGAACGGGCGGCCGCTGATACACTGAAAGATCGCCGCTACAAGAAGAGCTACCATCCCTATGGCCTGCCTAAGGTTGAATCGGGGCTAGAACTGTTCGACTGCATCGCCGCGCCGTGTGTGGAGCAGTGCGCAGTACTCCAGGATGTGCCCGAATATGCCTGGCTGATCGCCAAAGGGGAATACGACCGCGCGCTTGCGGTAATTCTCGCCCACAACCCCTTACCCGGGGTGACCGGCTACGTCTGCACTCACCACTGCCAGAGCCGTTGCACCCGCAACAACTACGACGAGCCGGTAGCGATCCGCGCACTCAAGCGATTTGCTACCACGATAGGCAAAGCCGATCAAATCGTAAATCGCAAATCGCAAATCGTAAATCGCAGGGTGGCGGTCATCGGCAGCGGTCCCTCGGGGCTGGCTGCAGCCTACTACCTTGCTCTAAACGGCGTTTTGGTGACGATCTACGAGGCCAAGGACGTGGCAGGCGGGATGCTCGCCATCGCTCCCACATTTCGGCTTCCTCCAACTGTCGTGCAAGAAGATATCGACCGGATCACTGGGATGGGCGTCGACATCAAGCTTTCTCATCCTATCAACGCACCGCCGGAGGAACTGACAAGCGAAGGCTTTAATGCGGTTTACGTAGCGTGTGGATTCCAAAAGGATGCGAAGCTTTCGATCGAAGGGATAGAGGGCGAAGGCGTCTTCACCGCCCTTGATTTCTTGGAGCGGGTAGCGCGGGGTGAAAAACCGAACTTGGGTTCCAGGGTGCTTGTGATCGGTGGCGGAAATACAGCGATCGATGCCGCGAGAACAGCAAAGCGACTCACAGGCGGGCCGGTCACTGTCCTCTACCGACGGACTCAACACGAGATGCCCGCTGAAGAGGAAGAGCTGTGGGATCTTTTCGAAGAAGGTAACTGCCTAGAAGAGCTCGTATCTCCCAAGAGTGTCACCCTGCAAGACGGCGCGGTGACCGCACTTCAGTGCGTGCGGAACAAGCTCGGTGATCCGGGAGCAGATGGGCGAAGAAAGCCAATCCCAATTGAGGGAAGCGAGTTTGAGATTGCGGCAGATTCCATCATTGTTGCGATCGGCCAAGCTCCAGACATCGCCTTCCTCAACGGTAGCACTGTCTCTCTGCGGGCGGACGGGACGATTGCAGTCGACCCTGACACCGGAGCCGTGGGCACAAGTCGTGTGTACGCAGGGGGGGATGCGGCGCGAGGGCCGGCGACCATCATCCAGGCATGCGCCGATGGCCGACGGGCAGCAGAAGCGATCTGCGCGAAACTTAATATCCAGTTTGAGCAATTGGCCTACAGCCCGACAGTGCTCCCCAAAGAAGAGATCCTGCAAGTAAAACAGGCTCGAGCTAGGAAAGAGGCGAAGCACTCGCCAAAGATGCTCCCGGTTGCTAAACGCAGTGGCTTTGACCTCATCGAGCAGACCCTAACAGAGGAGGAGGCGCGTGGGGAGGCCGCCCGCTGTCTGCAGTGCTCCACCTTGTGCGACAAGTGCGTCGAGGTCTGTCCCAACCGGGCCAATTACACCTACTTCGTCACACCGGTAAGCCTGACGCTTCCCCAACTCTCCTTTAAAAATGACAGGCTAGCAGTCACAGGAGAAGAGACCTTTGAGGTCAAGCAAAAACGGCAGATTATCCACATAGACGATTTCTGCAACGAGTGCGGCAACTGCGCCACGTTCTGCGTCCACAACGGCAAACCCTACCTGGAAAAACCTCGGCTCTTCTTAAAGGAAGCCGATTTTCGATTAGAAGACGACAACGCCTTCTACATCGTGGAGGACACCATCAGGCGGCGGGAAGGCGGGAGGGAGTCGCGGCTTTCTGTGGAAGAGGACATGATAACTTTTGAGAACGCGCACGTTCGCATTGACCTCTCGCCCGATTTCAAAATCAAAAAGATGACGCTGAAAGAGGCTTTTGCGGGGACGTTCTCACTAAGAGGAGCGGCCGAGATGACACTGATACTTGATGGGGTCACCACCTCTCTACCTTTTTTACTTTAAGGCGAACAATGGGAAAGATTAACGCGCTACGTTGTATCTCCTGCAAGAAAGAATTCTCACCTGATGAGATTGAATACACCTGCCCTAGTTGCGGACCCCGGAGAGGGACGCTTGAGGTCCTCTACGATTACGATGCGTTGAAGCGGACGCTGACACACGATTACTTCCGATCGATCGAGGAGCGCACGATGTGGCGATACCTTCCACTCCTTCCGATCGAGAACCGTCGGTTCATCCAGCCGCTTCGCGTCGGGTTCACCCCTATCTACTCCTTCCCCGATCTTGCTAGTGAGTACGGCCTCAAGAAACTATTAATCAAAGACGATGGTCAAAACCCAACCGCCTCCTACAAAGATAGGGCAAGCGCGGTAGTGGTGATCAAGGCACAGGAGAAAGGAAAGTCTGTCATCACCTGCGCCTCAACCGGGAACGCAGCGAGCTCGCTCGCTGGCTTCTCCGCTGCAACCGACCTTCAGACAATTATCTTTGTCCCGCGGACCGCACCAGAGGCAAAGATCTCCCAACTCCTCATCTATGGAGCAAAGGTCTTCCTCGTCAATGGCTCCTACGACGTCGCTTACGACCTGGCGGCTGAGGCGGCTGAGGCCTTCGGCTGGTACAACCGCTCGGCTGCGGTCAACCCTTACCTCGTCGAGGGGAAGAAGACCGGCGCCCTCGAACTCGCCGAGCAGCTTGACTGGAAGGTCCCGGATGTGGTCCTGGTTGGGGTGGGAGACGGCTCGGTTGCAAGCGGAATCTGCAAGGGGTTCGATGAGTTGCTGCGCCTTGACCTGATCGAGCGGGTCCCGCATGTGATCGGGGTGCAGGCGCAGGGTTCGGCCCCGATCGCAACGGCGTTCGAACGCTACAATGGCAACGAAGTTGTGATAGAGGATATCCATGCGCATACCGTTGCTGACAGCATCTGTGTGGGGAAGCCGCGCGACATCGTCAAGGCGGTAACCTACGTAGCAAGAAACGGCGGACACTTCGTCAGAGTGAGCGATGAAGAGATCGAAGAAGCGATCTTAACTATGGCCAAGCAAACCGGGGTCTTTGCCGAGCCGGCCGGAGCCGCCCCGTTTGCCAGCTTGGTCAAGCTTGCTGCCAAAGGAGAGCTGTCAGGAAAGAGTGCGGCGGTGATGGTAACGGGAAGCGGCCTCAAAGACGTTGCTGCCGTGCGCAAGATTGTGCAGGCCCCGATCGAGATTGAACCATTGCTCGACGCCGTGAGGGAGCACCTATGAGGATTCAATTTATCGTTAACGGGAGACAGGTAGAGCGCGAGACCAACGCAGAGACACGCCTACTCGACCTGCTGCGTGAAGACCTTCACCTTACTGGAACAAAGGAGGGGTGTGGCGAGGGGGAGTGCGGAGCGTGCACCGTGCTCCTCGACGGGCGGGCGGTCAACTCCTGTCTCGTGCTTGCCCCCCAAGTCGATGGGAAAGAGGTGCTTACGATAGAAGGGCTCGCTCCGTTGAGTAAGTCCAATTCTCGTAACCCCACGGGGCAAGCCAAGGGTGGCAAGCTACACCCGATTCAGCAGGCGTTTGTGGAGAAAGGAGCGGTGCAATGCGGCTTCTGCACCCCTGGGTTTATCATGTCAACCTACGCCCTTCTAGAGGAAAATCCATCTCCAAATGATGAAGAGATCCTTTCCGCTTTGGAGGGAAACCTCTGCCGCTGTACCGGCTACACCAAGATCATCGAGGCAGTGCGCTACGCAGCCAAGCTGATGCGGGAGGAGCGATGATCGAAGCGATCGTCCTCGCTGCCGGCAAAGGGGAACGCCTGGGAGTCATCAAGCCACTGATTATGATCGACGGCGAGCCGGCTCTGGCACGGGTGATCCGCACTCTGAAGAAAGCACAGATCGAACGGATCGCAGTTGTCCTCGGTTACGCTGCTAAAACAGTCTTACGCGATGTAAACCTCACTGGGTGCAAGGTCGTGATAAACTCAAACTACAAAATGGGAATGGCAAGTTCTCTTGCCCTGGGGATCGAGTCGCTCTCGGCAAAGGCGCAGGGCTTCCTCATTCTGCACGCTGATATGCCTTACATCAAAGAAGAAACGATCCGCGCGGTGCTCACCAAAGCAAACAATGGGGCACAAATCGTGGCTCCAACCTACCACGGACAACGCGGGTTCCCGGTCTATCTGCGCTGCTCCTGCATCGTGGACCTTCTGCCAACCCTGGTGGGAGAGATTGGAGCGCGGCAGTACATCGCCCAGCACCAGCATAAGCTTGCCCTGGTAAAGGTGGATGACCCGGGCTCGATTCGGGACATCGACAGGCTTGAAGATCTCAAGATGGTGGAGGAGAAACGTGGGCCGACAATACTTGAAGGTTAACTCAATCGAAGAGCTTCTCGCAAACTTAGCTAAACCCGGAGCGATGATTCTCTGTGGGGGAACCGACCTTGTCGTAAAGATGCGCAGCGGACTCCTTTCCCCAGAACTCCTTTTAGATATCTCCGATCTTCCGGAGCTACGTGAGATCAGAAATATCGGTTCAAAAATCGAAATTGGCGCTGCGGTGACCCAGAGCGAGCTTCTCGCCTCGGAGACAGTAAGAGAACGCCTCCCCCTTCTAATAACGGTCCTTTCCCAGCTTGGCTGCGTTCAAATCCGAAACCGTGGAACCCTAGGAGGAAACTTAGTCAATGCCTCACCAGCAGCGGATAGCGCTGTCCCTCTCCTTCTGTTCGACGCCGAGGTGATCCTCACAGGCTCGCAAGGCGAGCGCCGGCTGGCAGTCAAAGATTTCTTCCGCGGCCCAGGAAAGACCGCTCTTTCAAATGGAGAGTTCCTCCGTGCGGTCTTGATCCCTCTCCCCAACCCTAAGCTTTCCCCGTTCTTCCACAAGATTGGACGGCGCAAAGCACTCACCATCGCCATCGCCTCCCTGGGAGCACTGCTTCATGTTGAGGGCGACCTGATCCAAGAAGTGCGATTGGCCGCCGGCTCGGTCGCCCCAACACCGATTCGCCTGCGGCGGGTGGAGGAGAGGGCAAATGGGAAACGAGTAACTGCTTCCCTGATTGAAGAAGCGAGAAAACTCGCACGACAATCGGTCTCACCGATTGACGACATTCGGGCGAGCGCTGACTACCGACGGACCGTTATTGCCGATCTCGTCGCCCATCTATTTGAAGGAGTTCTTCATGTTTGACCTCGTGATCAAAGACGGAACGGTCGTTACTCCTGAGGGAGCAAGCAATGTTGACGTGGGGATCGAGGGAGAAAAAATCATCACTATGGGCCAGGGGCTCTCCGGCCGCCGCGAGATCGACGCGACCGGTTTAACCGTCCTTCCCGGTGCGATCGACGCCCACACCCACATGGAGCTTCCCGTGAGAGGAGATCGCTCCAGCGACGACTTCCTCTCCGGGACGATCGCCGCCGCCTGTGGGGGAGTAACGATGATCTCGGACTTCTCCGTCGGATCTGCTGAAACCTCACTCCCCGAGGAGATCGAAGCACGCAAGCAGGCGGCAAAAAAAGCGGTAATCGATTACACCATGCATGGAGAGGTAATCGGTTGGCACCCGGGGCGCGAGTCGGAGTTTAACGAGGCAATCGGCCTTGGCGTGAGCACGTTCAAGTTCTATCTCGCCTACTCCCGCTCAGGAAGGATGAGCGATGATGGCGTCCTCTACCGCGCATTCACGGCCCTGGCGCATTACGGTGGAAGAGCGATGGTACACGCGGAAAATGACGATATCATCAACGCCCTTACCGATGCCTTCGAGACGAATGGGGAGCTTGGCATTCTCTTTCTCCCTCGTTCGCGACCCGCCCTCTGCGAGGAGGAGGCAATCACCCGCGCCGCTACTATCGCCCGCCACACAGGGATCACGCTGCGGATCGCTCATATCTCTTCCGAGCTCGGACTGAACGCGGCCCTCACCGCCCGCACTGCCGGAGCGAGGATCATTGCGGAAACATGTCCACAGTACCTCCTGCTCGATGAACGCGTCTATGCCGAGAGCAATGGCCACCTGTTCGCAGCCACGCCACCGCTTCGTACCGAAGTCGACCGCCGCGCCCTGTGGAAAGGGATCACCTCTGGCGCGATCAACCTCGTCGCTACTGACCACTGTCCATTCACCCGCGAGCAAAAGCACTGGACAGGGTCGTTCCTCGATCTTCCCTACGGTCTTCCCGGCGTGGAGACCCTCCTTCCCCTGCTGTACAGCGAGGGGGTTGCAAAGGGGCGATTCTCCCTCAAGCGACTGGTCGAACTGCTGAGTTCCGGTCCGGCCAAGACGCTTGGGATTTATCCGCGTAAGGGGGCGATCATGATCGGCTCTGATGCCGACCTGGTTCTAATAGACCCGAAGCGTGAGTTCACGATCACCGCTGAAAAATTGCACATGCGCACCGATTTCAATCCCTATGAGGGTTACCGCGTCGTTGGTTACCCCGCGATGACCCTCTCCCGCGGGCGTGTCCTGTTCGAGAACGAGCAATTCTGCGGAGAAGAGGGTTGGGGAAGGTTCATTCCTCAGTCCGGTTAGACTCGACAGCCTGCTCGATCCATGCTATGGTAAGACGAGGAGGTGTTCCGATGAAAAAGGTACGAGGAATTGGTCTTGGCTTAATTATCTTAGGAGCATTGGCTGTAGGAGGATGCTTCCTGTTCCCCAACCGTCCACCGGTAGCAGAGTTCAACTTCATCTACAACCAAGATCCCGATGATCCTCTGGTTGTTGTATTGGATGCGTCAGCTTCTAACGACCCGGATGGCGATGAGATTATCCTCTACATGTGGACCTTCGGCGAGGATGTGGACATCATCACCCCGCTGGAACTCACGAAAGCGGTTGCCGTACCGATCATCACCGTCAAGTACCCGGTTGAAGGGGAATACACAGTCACCCTCGTGGTGAGAGACAAAAGAGGAAAGGACTCTACGCAAGTCAGCGACAAGGTCTTAGTCCCCAGTGAGGAGCTAGGGCCAACTGTGTAAGCGAATGGGCCTGACATAAAATAGAGCCTTATTCGCTGTTTGGAAAGGAGGATCAGCATGAAAAGAATACTGTGGATTGTAGTGGTCGTCGCACTTTTTATCGGTCTCCCGTTTGCTGGGCTGGCAAACGGCGACGACTCAGAGAAGCAGATAACGGGGTTTGGCTTCGGAGGGCCGATGATCGGCCTGTTCACCTTGGATCTGGCTGAGATAAACGAGGTACTTAAAAACAATGACTATGCCCCGCTCGCCGAGCAGCTTATCACGTTTGGTGGTGGTGGAGGCGCAGGGGTGATCGGCGGATTCTCGTTTGGAGGAACAGGATGGGGCGGATCGCTCAATTCTCACCAGGAGGGCAAGAAGGCGGAACTCTCACTTGGATTTGGCGGGATGGACGTCGCTTACGTAGTTGGCGGGAATGAGCGGTCGCTTCTGTCGATCGGTGTAGTCCTCGGCGGTGGTGAAGTTGACCTGAAGCTGCGTGATCATTTTCCGGTAAGTTTCGAGGATGCGGTGGCCAACCCGACCACTACAACGCTCAGTCGCGGCTTCCTTTCCGCTGAGCCTTACATCCGCTTCCAGGTGCAGCCGCTTATGTGGCTGGGGTTAAAGCTCCACCTCGGATACGTGTTTACCCTCCCCGGGGGTTGGGAAGAGGGAGGTCAGGAGATCTCTGGTCCATCCCTTAACCTGACCGGCCCATTCGTGGGCATCTCCATCGCCTTCGGGGGAATCGGAACCGCCGAGGTGGGGAAGATGGTGGAGGACGTCCTGAAAGAAGCCCTGGGCGAGACGGAGTTCGACGAGGCCACCTGTGCCGCCATCAAGGCGTTCTACGAAAAACGTTGCGGCAGTGAGCTTAAACCAAGCGCCGAAGAGGAGACCAACGCCGCACTTGTACAGGACACCTTGTTGGCAATGAGCGTTGGGGATCTCGATACCCTCGAGCCACTCCTTGCAGAGGACATCTCCTGGGTTTCCCCGGAGGGACTCCTCCCCTGGAGCGGAACATGGGTAGGAAAGGACGCTTTTCTTGCTGGGCTGGCCGCTGCAAGTGAGGCGGAAGCTTCACTAAATATCGATCGTGTCTTCACCTCTGAAGATGAAGTCAGTGTGAAATGGCACCTTAGTCCTGCAGAGGAGGGTGGAGAAATCGTTTACGGGGTGACTGTCTTTCGCATAGACGAGGGGAAGATCCTCTCCGGACGAGATTACGGAAACTGAGCGGCTAGCGATTATAGCTGTCAGCAGTCAGCCATCAGCAGATAGCTGTAGGAATTGCTGATCGCTGAGAGCTGATGGCTAAGAGCTGAGTGCTATCAGCGTAAGGACTATATCTCCTTTCTCAGGAAGATCTGCGCCCCGAGCCTCTTGAACCCGAGGCGCCTGTACAGACTGAGGGCAGGGTTGTCTTCGGCGACGTCGAGGAGGAGTCCCGTTCTTCCCCACTTTCGCGCTAGCTCCTCAGACGCGTGGATGAGGGCTCGGGCGATCCCCTGTCCTCGAAAGGCTTCGTCTACTGCCAGGTAGAGGAGGTAGAGTGTCTCCCGCGCCTGCGGGAAGACGAACCCACTTGGGTCATTCTCCATATCTTTGCAAAGGGCGAATCCCACGACCTCGGACTCGACCTCAGCGACGAACCCCGCCCAGCCCTGAAGACTAATATGCTTCCTTACCCAGGCGGTCACATCTTCGGCTTCAATCCCGCGAAAGATAGTGGTCGAGACTGGCTCGAACAGTCGGCAAAGCTGTGCCACTGTCTCCACGTCGGAAGGCGTCATCTCTCGGATTTGGTAGCGGCCCTTCATTATGTGCTTTGCAACCTCCTAAACGCCTCTACCGGTCCAAGGCCCATCCCATTGAATGAATAATCGCCCTACGAAGTCCACTACTTAATGTGTAAGAGGTCCTCATCGGCGTAGGCAGTAAGGATCTCTCCCATAACGACCATGTGGTAGTCGGCCGTGTCATAGTACTGCTCCAGAACCTCCGTAGAAGCGAAATCTCCTGCCTTAAGCTGCTTTCTCGCCAGGATAAGGCACTCGTAGTGAAGGGCACACTCCTCGATGATCGGGGAGCTCACCTCCCTGGCGGCAATCAAAGTCAATTCACAAGCGGCAGCCTTGTCGCGATCCCTCCCCGATTTGGTACCACAGAAGAGAAGCTCCTCCTCCAGTTGCCCGGTCGAGGGAACGTTCACCGTGAAGCTGTCCGCGGTGAGCAGGCAGTCATAGGTGTAACGCGAACGCCGCACAAGAACTGTGAACACCGGCCGGCTCCAGATGATTCCCACCTCGCCCCAGCCGATCGTCATCGGGTTCGCTCTACCGTTCTTGTCCAACACAACCAGGAACACCCCTCCTTCAGCAAGGGCCCGCTTCAAGTGATCGACGTTATCGCTCCAGGTAATCTCTTCCTTCATCCTTCCTCCTCGCAGCCAGAGAATCGGCCGTCAGCCAGTGGACGGTCTCCCTCACGGACCCGTCCAGAGAGCCAGCCGATCCTAATAGCATCCGGATCCTCAAATACAGGGACGTACGGCTTGATGTCGAGCAGCGGTGTCCCATCGAGGATGTCAAGATCGACAATGTACAAGGTTGCCCCATCGATTCCCATAAGCCGCACCGTGGAAATTCCGATCGGATTTGGCCGCCGCGGCGCCCGCGTGGCGAACAGGCCCCTCTCCCGCTCCTCAAGGTACGGCTTCACCTTTAGAGTATAGCCCTTCGAGCGATGAAAGTGATAGATGAGGGTGATATGGCTGAACCCATCAAGATCTGCAAGGCTCTCCGCGTACTCGGGGAAGACCTCCACACTCCCTTCAATTCCTCGACCGAAACGAGGTTGGATCGGAACCCCGTTCGGGTCATTAAACGGTGAGTGGATGATCCCAATCGGTCGATAGAGAATCGATTTAGTATTCATCCTGCCAATTATATCACATAGCAGGAAAAGCGGTCAGCAATCAACACATCCCCTGTACGAGTATCTGACTTTATGTCCAGCGTTCCTCTACACCTCATCGTCCTTGCGTTTGGTGTAGTAGTGGACATCGGGATAGTAACGATAACCGAGGTGTTCGAAGACCGTCTCAGAGTCGTTGTTCCAATCTTCGATTAAACAAGCGACGATCTCAATGCCCATCCCGGAGAGTCGCCCCTCAATTGCTGCAACCAAAGCAGCGGCGATACCTTGACGTCGATACCTTAGGGAGACGGCGAGCCGGTTTATCCACCCCTTACGCCCATCGTGTGTCCCAAGGACCGCTCCGACGATGTGCCTCTCGATCTCAGCGACGAGGAAGATCGAGCACGGCCCCGCGACCTCGCGGGCGATTCGCTCCCGCTGATCACGCCCATTCGGCCTGAAAGGAAGGCCAGCCTCCTTCCACAGCGCAACAAGCGCATCATAATCGTTGACCGTCAACTCACGAATTGAGAACATCGCTCACTCTCTTCCCCAAAGGAAATAACAAAGATTACGATGATAGACCGCTATAACCAAGGTCAAGTAGCATCTTGCATACACTCTTCACTTTTCAACCGATTTCTATAATATAATGGTAGACAAAGAGTGAAGGTAATTATAAAACCTGATAGAGGCTCTTCAGGGTTCATGGAAAAGTCAGACCAAAGGATATACTTAAGAAAAGGACGGCGAGTAACGAGGTAAGTAGTAAGCTTAGTGATGCGAAAGAAAAGAAGGGATAAGGGAAGGCAAGAGAAAGGGATGAATAACCAATTGGAACAGGAACTGAATCGGCTTCGCCAGCGCGTGAAAGAACTTGAGCAAGCAAAGGAGGCACCTCGCAAGAACGAGAAGAAGTACCATGACCTAGTAGAGAGCCTACCCGATGTGACCTACCTTGTTGACGAACATGGAATAGTCGCTTATGTCAACCCTGCCATAGAAACGACCCTCGGATACACACCCGCGGAAGTCATCGGTCACCACTTCACAGAGTTTGTCTATCAGGAAGATATACCACTTATCAAAGAGGGGTTCCAACACGTCCTCTCCGGACATTTCATAGCAAATGAATATCGGTTCTTGACTAAGCTAGGCGAAATACGCTGGATGCGCACTGCAAGCCGACCCACCTTCAAGGGAAATCACGTAGTGGGTGCACAGGGAATGCTGATGGACATAAACGAGCAAAAACTAGCCGAGGCTTCACTGCGTGAGAGCGAAAGCCGCTACCGCAGCATCTTCGAGTCCACTACTGATGCACTGCTTATCTTCAATCTGGACGGAGTCATCGTTGCAGCGAACCCCACCGCTTACAAAATGTACGGCTACCAAGAGGATGAGCTGATCGGCCTTCACGCCAAAAAGATCGTCCATCCGGATTACTTTCATGGTTTCTCTAACTTTAGACGGAACGTCGATGAGCGCGGCCGCTTCTACATTGATTCGATCAACCTCCGCAAGGATGGAACCCAGTTCCATATAGAGATGCATGGAACCAGCTTCATCTATCATGGCAAGCAACACCTCCTGTCCGTTATTCGCGATGTCACAGAGCGAGTGAAGGCTGAAAATGTACTGCGAGACTCGAAATGGAAGATAGAAAACCTGCATAAGACAGCTCGACTCCTGGGAGCATGTGATAGCGAGGAGGAGGTCTATCGATTGACGGTGAAGGCAGCAGAAGAGATCCTCGAGTTGTCCATGTGTACACTGGACGTCGTGGAAGGGAACAAGTTAGTAGTTAAGGCAACTTCATCCAACTTGCCCCCTGAAGCGAGCAAGTCCATTGACCTTGATATAGGTTTGGCCGGGAAGACCTATCGTACCGGAAAGACCACCGTCTTTGGCAGCATGGACGAAGTCCCCGGAGCCAGGCCCACACGGGAAGACTTCAAGTCGGGGATCAGCGCTCCCATCGGCGGTATCGGGGTGTTCCAGGTAGCATCTAAAACACAGGATGCTTTCACCGAAGAGGATGCGCGTTTGCTTGAGCTTCTGCTCGGACATACTGCAGAAGCGGTCAAAAGGATTCACCTCCAGAACAAGCTCAAGGAGCAGGCCATCCATGATCCTATGACCGGCGTCTATAATCGTTACTATCTCAACGAGTTGCTTGCACAAGAGAGTGCTCGCTCCAAGCGGTATGACCGCCCGATCGCCTTCTTGATGATTGACATCGACCGGTTCAAGGAGATCAACGATCGCTTTGGGCATCAAATGGGGGACCGCGTACTGCGGGAAACAGCCAAACTTCTAGAGGAACAGGTGCGTGACTCGGACATTGTAGTCCGCTACGGAGGAGACGAGTTCCTAATCATTCTCCCTGAGACCATCGATGAGATAGACGCATTAAAGGGGCGTATCCACAAGGAAGTCGCCCGCTACGGTGATGTTCTTAAGCCACTAGACTTTCCGATAACGCTGTCCATCGGCAGTGCATATTGGAACCCTGATGACTCGAACGCTTTGGAGACAATTCTAGCAGAAGCCGACCGGCAAATGTACAAGGCTAAACGGCAGCAAGAACAGGGGAATCAGTTAAGATAAGCGTCTATCGGGTTGGCTGAAGCGGACACTCATTCCGCACCATCATCTGCCTCCGGAGAGGAAAGCGATCGTGTTCGCCGGTTCACCGGCGTTAACTCGGGCAGGTCCTTGGTCGACGCGTTCAGCTCTTTGAACCGCCGCGCCGAAGGAAGGAGCCGCAGCTCCAGGGACCCGACCGCGCTGTCGTACGCCTCGACCGCCTGTTCCAAGCCTTTTCCCGTCTTCTGGAACAGATCGAGGAACTTGACAACACGATCGTAGAGCTCCTGCCCCTGTTTGGCGATCTCACGTACGTTCTCGGTGATCTGCTGTTGCTGCCAGCCGTAGGCAACGGCTCGCAATAGGGCGAGCAGGGTAAGGGGGGTTGTGATAAGGACGTGTTTTCCCACCCCGAACTCCAACAGGTCCGGATCCTGCTCGAAGGCGGCGGAGAGGCAGGCCTCGCTCGGTACGAACATGATCACCATTTCCGGAGCCCGCTCAAACTGATCCCAGTACTGTTTGCGCCCGAGCTCTTGGATCCGATTGCGCATCGCTTGGGCGTGGGCCACAAGCTTTGCCCGCTGTTCCTTCTCGTCGGCTTCGATCGCGGCGAGATAGGCCGTCATGGGGGTTTTTGCATCCACCGGTAGGATCCCCTGGTTGGGGAGGTGAACGATCACGTCGGGACGCCCCTCGTCTGTGTGGTCACCTGTTCGTCAAAGTCTACGTGGGAGGTCATCCCCGCCAGTTCCAGCACCCGGCGCAGTTGAAGCTCGCCCCAACGGCCACGCACTGTGGGGGACTTGAGTGCCTGCGCGAGGGTGACGGTGGTGTCGCGAAGTTGAGTCTGAGCCTGACCGAGTTGGCCTAAGTGCTTCTCTAAACTTTGGTATGCACCCTCTCTTTTTTGCTCAAGTTCTCGCACCTGCTTGTCCATGGCTCCCAATGTCTTTTCGAGAGGCTGGACAAGATTTTTTAGCTCCTCCTTGTGAGTGCCCCAGTCACCCCGAACCTGAGTGAGAAGTGAGGTTAGCTGATCACGAGCGCGCTTGATGAACTGGTCAGCGTTTGACGCAAGCGCCTGGCTGGCAAGAGCCTCGAACGCCTCGCGTAACTTCTCCTGGGCCCCCTCTACCCACTGGAGCTTCTCTTTATTGGCCTTGCGTTCCTCTTCTAGTCGAGCGATCTGAACCTTGAGTTGCTCGCTCTCACCGCGTAGGGAATCGGTCTCCTGAAGTGACTTCTCAGTAGCGGCGAGGCGCTCTTTCTGGATTTTAAGCTCGGCTTGCATGACCGCCGTGCGCTCACTCCACCGCAGTCGTGCAATGAGGAACCCCACGACCACACCCAGTACCAGACCCACTACTAACCCAACCCACTGCATCGGTCAAACCTCCTCTCTCATACTATCACGGTTGCCGCTTGTGCGCTACGCCTAGTTGGTCATTCCTTGTTCACCGGGGAAGAGCAGGACTGCTAATTACAACGTCGTGATCAGGCTGGATGGGAAACAGAGACATCCGGCTCAACAGGAAGGATCTCATGATGCGTGATGGAAAAGGTCTTAACCACTGCATCAACGAACGAGGAACGGATGAGAAGGATAGGGAGAGCCTTTGAGCGAAGGAGAGCACGCAAGACTGGGGCATACCCCCTACCAGAGAGCTCCAAGCGACCTACCTCATCGACGAATACGGCCTGGGCTGTCATAGATGCGCGCGCGATCGCACTGCGAGCAAAGGCAAGTCCCTGTTCCGAGATGAAGTACTTCCCCACTGTTACCCCGGGGGGATTAAGAGAGGCGAATGGCTGCTTCACCCCACTTGCCAGATCGCGGACCGTGTAGCCAATTGTCTTTTCACACCGTACAACCCGCGGAGAAAGGATTCCCCCAACCGTAAATCCCCTTGCCGTAAGAGCCGCTGTGAGCCGTTCGCCTGTACGCGTTTTGCCGACGCCGATCCCGCCGCTTAAGATGACGCAGGATTTCTTCCTTTTCTCCTCTAGATGAACCAGGAGGCGAGGAAGAAGATCACTAGGCATAGAGTAGTTCCTGCTAGAAGGAACGCAGGGCGGTAGGATATCCTTGTTCGTAGCGGGGCAAATCCCACTGCAAGCGCGGCGATCCCGGCGGCTAATAACGAGTAGGGAATAGAAACGCTCAGGAAATGTCCGATGCCACCCGCGGCGAGAACCCAGTAGGGAAACTTCGCCCCTAACTCCTTAAGGACCACCAAAGGAGGATAAAGCCACAGGCCGGGACCACGGACCATTCCAACATACAAGAGCGATTGCAAAACGCCGGCACTCGCTCCAACGAGACCGAAGCGAAGCGGTACACCCAGAGGTAAACGATAAATGACAACGGCGAAGAGCGCGAACGCAGCCCCTTGTGCAAGGATAGAGAAAACGGGGTTAAGCACTGCAGGAGCGCAGACAGGAAGAGCAAACACGACCGCTGAGAACAGCTTAAGTGGCGCAGCGATCAAAGCCATCCCCAAAGGGACCCAGGACCTCCCAGTACGGCGGACAGCAAAGGCCATCAACCCCATCGCCAGCGCGATCATGACCTTCCCTGGATAGGTCGGAGGAAGAAGGATGTGAAGCAGCCCACCGAAAAGCGCCTCTACCGCCCCCCACAACGCACCAAACCAAAGGATAGTAAGCAAAACGATCCCGGCCTTGCTTCCCTTCATTGACGCTCTTCTCATTGCCCATCACCTCGCAAGAGTCTCGTTCCATCGAGCATAGTCGGTGGAGTAGTGTCGCGCAAGTCGCTACAAGATGTAACGGTGCTCGCTTCTATACAACAACGGAAGGAGGAGTTCCCACGTCTCACGGTCAATCTTCCTGCCTTCCTCGCACGCTGACAGATCCCTTCCTACCAATGTCACCTGAGTGCCGGACTTAATCCCCTCGATGCCTGTGACATCGATCATCGTCTGAGCCAGGCAAATCTTACCCACGATCAGAGCTCGCTTTCCGTTGACTAGTACCTCACCACAGTTGCTGAGGTCGCGGTGAAGTCCATGCGGGTATCCGACGGGAAGCACAGCGATGCGGCTGTCACGTTGAGTGCGAAACATCTGGTCGTAGCTGATCGATCGTCCTGCAGGTAGGTCCCTCACAGTGAGTATCTTGGTCCACACTTCGGCGATCTGTACGGGATCTCTGTCCCAATCACACAAACGCTCCTCGTAGCCGAAGAATAAGGTCCCGATCCGTAACGCATTGTAGTATCCGCTCGTAACTGACTGGGGAAAAGCTAAAAGAGCAGGTGAATTTCCGACATGCACCATCTTTGGCAACAATCCAGCTTTGTCTATATCGGTGAGAAGATCTTTGAATATTTTCACCTGCTGTGCGTTATAGCGATCGCTTTCTGGATCGTCTCGATAGGTGATGCTGAGGTGACTGAAGATTCCCTCCACAATGATATTGGGAAGCTCCTGTAGCTTTTTCAGTGCGTCCAGAACGCAGCCTGGTTCCATCCCGCAATGCCAGGGCCTCATCAACATCCGAAACTGCAAGATAAGAGATACCGCATTCAGCAAGGACGCGAGCGATCTGTGCGGCTCCATGCCCGTAGCCATCTGCCTTCACAACCCCCATCACCTGCACGCCTGGAAGAACGTGCTCCAATACGAGCTCGATGTTCTCCCGCAGACGAGCAAGGTAAATCTCTGCCACCAGATTGCTACATTGAGTTCGCTGCCGGTCCACCTAAAAGCTCCTTCAATAACCCGACCTCGTTGTTAAACGCTTCGATCAATTCGTCGATCGTCCTAACCTGCCTGTGAATACCATCCCAATATTCGGGCCAGTCATACCACTGTGCCTGGAGTTCCTCGGCCGATTTACCCATCTGTTCCACCCACGTGTAGTACTTCAGGTTGTGGATTCGCCGCCGATCCCAATATGTCAGTTCATTCATGTAGTCGGTGGCGATTGCCATCAGGTGGCGGTGATAGTCGACCGCCGCTTGTAGCTCGCCATAGGGACCCTCTTTCTCCTCCAACTCCTTCAAGCGGGTCTGATAGAGCTCCATCGAGTCGGTGAACGTAGTAAGGACGATGTCCCTTTCTGTCAGCTCGTAGTACTTGGCAAACTTAATGGCTCCAAGGAGGTTCCCCACGCTGGAGATGCCAAGGAGAGGAAGCTTATCGATGAACTCGGGCTGCACTCCTTGTTTTTGTAGATATTCACGCCCTGCTGGCTCGTTGAACAGACGAATAAGCTTCATGCACGGCTCGTCGTCGATGGCGATCACCATGTCCGTGTTTTTTACGTTGTGGATCCAGGGGACGTGCTTGTCGCCGATTCCCTCGATCCGGTGCCCGCCAAATCCGTTTAACAGGAGAGTGGGGCACTGAAGCGCCTCCCCCACAGCAATCTTGCTTAAAGGATAGGCCTCCTTTAAGTAATCTCCACAACCCAGCGTTCCCGATGATCCACTGGTCAATACGACCCCTGCGTAGCGACCATTTTCCCCCAGTTCCTGTTGCAGGACCTCGTGCATGGCGTGTCCGGTTACATCATAGTGCCACAGGTGGTTTCCGAACTCGTCGAACTGGTTGAAGGTCATGATATTGTTGCGAGTTGCCTTAAGTTCCTTGCACTTCTGAAAGACCTCCCACACGTTTGACTCGCACCCTGGGGTGGCAATCACCTCGCCGGCGACCTGTGCCAACCAGTCAAAACGCTCGCGGGACATCTCCTCAGGGAGAATGGCGATCGATTCACAGGCGAGCAGGTGAGCGTCGTAGGCTCCACCGCGGCAGTAATTCCCAGTCGACGGCCAGACCGCCCTGTGGTAGGTGGGGTCGAACTGCCCTGTGACCAACCGCGGCACGAAACACCCAAAGGTCGCTCCTACCTTATGCGATCCAGTGGGAAACCACTTTCCGACAAGCGAGATAATGCGTGCCCTGACCCCGGTGAGCTCGTGCGGAATCTCCAGGTAGTTCACGCCATCGTAGCCACCGCCGTGCTTCACCGGCTCATTCTTCCACGTGATGCGAAACAGGTTCAATGGATGCAGGTCCCAAAGGCCGATCTCGCTTAGCAGTTCCTTGATCTTCGCTGGGATCTTCCCGGGCTCCTTCATCTGCGCGAAGGTAGGGACGATAATTCCCCGTTCGTGCGCCCGCTGTGCCGTCCGTTTCAACTGCTCTTCATTAACTCTCAGATCGATCATCCTATCCTCCCTGGTTCCATTCGTTCTTATCAGCACTTCCTCGATCTTACTTCTTAATAGATTTGCCAACCGACACCGGTAATGCTACCATACAACTTGGCCAAATGACAGGCTAAGAAGAACAAGGAGCAGCCAGATGCCTTTTGAGAAGGTGCGTCCACGAAAGGTCTCCGCGATCGCCGCCGAGCAGATTGTCGAGGCGATTAAGCGTGGAGCCTTCCAGGTAGGGAGCAAACTACCATCAGAGTTCGACCTTGCTGAGCAGATGGGAGTCAGCCGCCCCTCAATTCGGGAGGCGCTCTCCGCGCTACAGGCGGTCAAGCTGATCGAGGCAAAACCAGGAAGTGGGAACTACGTGCTCAAAACCCCGACCTCTGAGGAAGAGAAGGAGGCACCGCACCTGATCGAATCCGAGGCCGGTTGCCTGGAGGTGATGGAAGCACGGGAGGCGTTGGAACCGTCTCTCGCTAGACTCGCCGCCCTCAATCGTACCTCCAAGGAGGTCGTCCGACTCCAAGAAATCATCGGGAAGATGCGGACCCTCGCTCATGAAAGTAATTTCGACTCCTATTTCGATGCCGACAAGGAGTTTCACATTACCCTGGCTGAAACAGTGAAGAACCGCCTGATTTCGGCTGCTCTTATCCCACTGATCAATACTATGGATCAGAAACTCTATCGTGAATTCACTCACCACTACTACTTGAAAAACGTGACCGATCTTGAACACGTCGTCGACCTTCATGAAGAGATCCTGGAGGTGATTGCGCGCGGGGAACCGGAGATGGCTTTTGAACGAATGTGCGAGCACTGGCGGAGAATGCGGGAGATCTGGGAAGCATAAATCACTGCTGCTATCACCTTTAGGCTGAGACTGCTATCCTGCCATTCTCCCTGCTGAGGGACGTGCTCCGAGCTTGCTTGGATCCGAAATCCAGAAGACTCATGTAAGAAGGAGAATGAGAATCGTTGTTAACCGTCGATGGGAAAGCAAAGCAGGAAACTGCAGAACTGCTTCAGAGGCTTATCCAAATTCAAAGCGTTAATCCGCCAGGTAATGAGAATAAAATTGCTTTCATCAAGGTGTTCCTCGCCCAAAACGGCATTGACACCACGCTTGTTCCACTGCAAGAAGGACGTAGCTCAGCGTGGCACGGATCCCGGGAAGGAAGTTAATGTCGATCGCCCAGGCGCATCAGCTCGATGAGTTCCTGGAGCTTTCGTCCCTGTATGAGGCGCTGGACGTCTTCGCTCGGTTCCTACAAGGCTAGTGAAAGCTCAGGATGAAAGAGACAAGTATTTAGGTGGCGGGATCGAGTATCATTCTGCGGTCGTCAACAGAAGAGATGAGCTCTGCTCACACAACTAAAGAAAGGGTGATCCAATGATCAGTGAAAAAAAGGTAACGGTCATCGCCCTGGGTGGGAACGCGATCTTAAAGCCTGGGCAGCGCGGAACGTTCGACGAGCAGATGGCAAACGTCAAGACAACCTGTGAGCAGCTCGCGCAGATGGTGGAATCAGGACGCTACAAGATCGTGATCACGCACGGGAACGGGCCGCAGGTGGGGAACATCCTCCTGCAGAACGAGACGAGTAAAGAGGTCGCCGCCCCAATGCCGCTCTATGTCTGTGGGGCACAGAGCCAGGGGCTGATTGGGTACATGATGCAGCAGACCCTACACAATCTCCTTGCGCAGAAGGGGAAAGGCAGTATCCCCATCGCCACTGTGGTGACACAGGTCGTCGTCGATAGCAAAGATCGGGCATTCCAGAACCCAACCAAGCCGGTGGGCCCGTTCTACGCCGAGGAAGAGGCGAGCAAGCTCGAGGAGGAAAAGGGGTACCACGTGCGCGAGGACGCCGGTCGCGGTTGGCGGCGGGTCGTGCCTTCGCCGGACCCGATTGAGATCTTCGAGAAGGAGGCGATCCGCCAGTTGGTCGAGGCACGCTCGATCGTCATCGCCTCCGGGGGAGGCGGGATCCCGATTGTCAGGGAAGATGGCGGTCTTTTCGGTGTCGATGCGGTCATCGATAAGGACCTCGCCGGCGAGCGGCTCGCCGTCGATGTTGAGGCGAAGATCTTCCTCATCCTCACAGACGTTGAGCAGGTGAAGCTGAACTACAAGACACCGCAGGAGAAAGGGCTTTCGCACGCCACCCTCGAAGAGGCAAAGCGCTACCACGCAGAGGGGCACTTCGCCAAGGGGTCGATGGAGCCGAAGGTGCGTGCGGCGATTCGGTTCATCGAGTCAGGCGGCGAGCGCGCGGTCATCACCTCGCTCGACCGGGCGGTGGACGCATTAGAAGGCAAAGCAGGAACAACCATAACAAACTAGGTGATGGGTGAATGGTAAAGGGTAAATGGTGAATGGTAAATGCAGACCGCAAACCCAACGAACCCTATGAACCCAACGAACCCAAAAAACTAAAAATATCAGGAGGTTCATATGTCCAACACCAGTCTACGTGGACGGGACTTCATCACATGGCTTGATTTTACACGCGATGAGATTGAGGCGATGCTTGACACCGCGCACGACCTAAAGCTAAAACAGATCTGACGCGAGAAGCACCACATCCTGGACGATATGACGCTTCACATGTTATTCTACAACGCCTCGCTTCGTACGCGGAACTCGTTCGAGGCGGGGATGACTCAGCTCGGTGGACACGCTCACTTCCTGCAACCGGGAGCGGTGTATACGCCGGCTCTTAAGGGTGATGAAGTTGCCTATTCGACTGAACGCATCTCGGGCGTGGCCCGTGTGTTAGCGGAAATGGGTGATGCGGTCGCCATCCGCATCTACGGAAAACCGACGGGCTGGGAATATGGTAAGGGTGACCGCATCGTGCGCGAATTTGCCAAGTGGTCGAAGATTCCCGTTATCAACATGGAAGACGACATCTATCATCCGTGCCAGGCACTGGCAGACGTGATGACCATGCAGGAGAAGCTCAGCAACAACCTGCAGGGTAAGAAATTCGTTATGTCTTGGGCCTATTCCGGCTCTGTCGCCAAACCGTTAGCTGTGCCACAGTCGGCCATCCTGTCTGCAGCGATGATGGGGATGGACGTTACGCTTGCCCATCCTGAAGGCTTAGATCTTGACCCCAAGATTCTTCAAGCGACCAAAGATCTCGCCAAGAAGAACGGCGGCGCCTTCAAGATTTCGCATGATATGGACGAGTCCTTCCAGGATGCGCACGTAGTGTATCCCAAGGCGTGGACTGCGCAAGCGACTGATGGGCGTGCTTGGGATGAGGCGAAAGCCAAAGAGATCTTCGAGGCCAACAAGGACTGGATCTGCACCCAGGACAAGATGGAGATCACCAATGACGCCTACTACATGCACTGCCTGCCCGCAGACCGTGACATGGAAGTAACCGACGAAGTCATTGATGGCCCCCACTCGGTGATCATCGAAGAGGTCGAGCAGGCAATGGAGCGGCTCAATCACCGACCACGGAAGACACTTGGCTTCCGAACCCCGTATGAAGTATTCTTCTCCACACATACCCCCTTGACAGTTGCACTTGGGAGTTGAATCCAAGTCTAGAAAGAAGGACGCTATGACAGACGGATCAACCGTCGTTCGGCACGCCGAACAGCTTCGACACGAGTTGGCGCATTTCGCCAGCCGCCTGATTCAGGCCAAGAGCACGTCGTGCGATGAAGGACGGGTTGTCGATGTCATTCGATCGGAGATGCTCGAAGTCGGATTTGACGAGATCACGATCGATGGACTGGGCAACATTATTGGAAGGATCGGATCCGGGCGAGCGAAGATCGCCATGGACGCACACATCGACACCGTCGATGTCGGAAGCCTGGATCTATGGGAAAGGCCACCGTTCAGCGGTGATATCGACGAAACATGGGTACATGGCCGCGGCGCAGCAGACCAGAAGAGCGGCATGGCATCGATGGTTTATGGGATGAAGATCCTCAAGGAGCTCGACCTTATGGGCGACTTCACAGTCTATGTTGTTGGGTCAGTGATGGAAGAGGCCTGTGATGGCCTGTGCTGGCGCTACCTTATCGACAAGCATGGTCTCGTACCGGATTATGCAGTGATCACCGAACCAACGAGTTTGCGAATCAATCGCGGCCAGAAGGGACGGATCGAGTTTCGCATCCGCACAAGCGGAGTAGCCGCCCACGCTAGTGCACCGGAACGCGGGAAGAACGCAGTGTATGAGATGGCGAGAATCATTTCCGAAATCGAACGCTTGAACGACACCTTGCGGATCGATCCGTTTCTCGGGAAAGGCACCATCGTCGTGTCTGAGATCAGCTCGGTTACCCCCTCGGTCAACGCAGTTCCCGATCGGTGCGAAGTTCACATTGATCGTCGGTTGACGGCAGGAGAGACGCGCGAATCGGCGCTGGATGAGATCGCCACCATGCTTGATCGAATCGGCGTTGCCGCAGAGATCATTGAGCTTGAATACGATGAGTCCAGCTATACCGGTGTTCGATACCCGGCAGAGAAGTACTTTCCAGTGTGGGTGCTTGACGAGCACCATCCGATCGTCGATGCCGCAGCTGAAACATATCGGCGAGTGTTCTTCGACGAACCTACGATCTCCCATTGGGATTTCAGCACAAACGGGACTGTGATTACGGGAATCTATGGCATCCCAGCGGTTGGGTTTGGTCCTGGTGACGAGAAGTATGCCCACGCTCCAAACGAGAAAGTAGCCATCAGTGATCTGATTGCTGCCGCAGCGTTCTATGCGACATTCCCGCGCGTGGTCTGCGAAATGACTCGTGCGGATGAAGGAGTATAACCATGTTGTATCTATTTCGACGAAGAGATTTCATCACAACACAGGATTTCGAGAAGGAAGAGATTGACATCATGATCGACCTGGCGCGAGAGCTGAAGATCAAGTTCGCGCACGACGAGCCAACGCCATGGCTTCTGTACAAAACACTGTTCATGCTGTTCTTCGACGCATCGACGAGGACCCGCAATTCCATTGAGGCCGGGATCACTCAGCTCGGAGGCCATGCCCACTTTCTCGCTCCAGACACGCTTCAGCTGTCCCACGGCGAGTCAGTAGCTGACACGGCAAAGGTTCTCAGCCGTTTCGGTCACGCGATTGCCGTCCGCGCGTGCGAGTTTGGGAAAGGCAATCAATACATGAACGGAATTGCCGATGCTTCGGATGTCCCACTTCTCAGCCTGCAAGATGATGTCTACCATCCGATGCAAGTGATCGCTGACCTGATGACCATTGAGGAGCGTTTCGGCAAGGATGTCCGTGATCTCAAGGTTGGGATTAGCTGGGCGTACGCCGATTCGCATCTGAAACCTCTCTCGGTTCCTCAGTCTCAGCTGCTGCTGTTTGCCAGGTACGGGATGGACATCACACTGGCCTATCCAGAGCGGTTCGATCTGATGCCAGACATCATGGACACGGCGCGCGGCAATGCCGACCGGTACGGATCCAAGATCACCGTGTCTCACAACATGGAGGACGCGTTCATCGACGCGGACGTGATCATCGCCAAGAACTGGGGCGGCTTCTACGCAGCGGACACTCCACAGGGGATTGGCGAGGAGATGGCCAAGCACAAGGATTGGATTTGCGACGAAGCGAAGATGCGCTTGACCCGAAGGCGCTCGATCTACATGCATGCGCTGCCAGCCGATCGAGGCAAGGAGGTCACCGATGAGGTGATCGATGGACCGCACTCCGTTGTGTACGACGAAGTTGCCAACCGTCTCCATACCGCCAAAGCCGTCATGGCACTTACGATGGGGGGCCGCTGAAGGGTGCCCAAAGGAGGAAAGAATGAGCTGGTTTGATCTAGCAGGACGCAGTCTGATCGGCGATTGGACGCGCAGAGTACAATCTGGCGATGAAGCTCACCGACCAAATGAAAGGGCTGTACTACAGCCGCAGCCCGCATTCGCACCTCGAGTACAAGACGTTTGCGATGCTCTTCTTCGTCGGTTCGACGAGGACGCGAATGTCGTTTGAGACCGCGATGACGCAGCTCGGCGGACACTCCCAGTTTCTCAACCCGAGCACCATGCGCCTGTCGCTCGAAGACAAGCCTGGTGCCGGTGAGACGGTGAAGGACACGGCCAAGGCAATGTCCTGCTTCTGTGACGGAATCGGGATCCGCCTCCTCGATGATCAGATCAGCTACTACGGTCAGGGCGATGAGGTCATGCGCAAGTTCGCCGAGTACGCCGAGGTTCCAATCATCAATATGGCATCGGACATCAACCATCCCTGTCAGTCCCTGACAGACATTTACACCATGCACGAGAAGTTAGGCGACGTCAGGGGAAAGAAGATCGTGATCACCTGGGTCTACACTCCGTGGATCCGCGGTCGCTGTTCGGTGCAGGGGACCGCTCTCACCTCGTCCTTGTACGGGATGGACGTCGTCGTCGCCAACCCGCCTGAGTACGACCTCGACCCGAACGTGATGCAAATGTGCAAGAATCTTGCCAGTAAGTCCGGTGGCTCGTTCGCGATCGTTCACGACATGGAGGTGGCGCTCGAAGGCGCAACCGTTGTCTTTCCGCACAACTGGTACACCGCTCGTCGCTACGACATCGGGAAAGAAGAGGAGCTAAAGATCGCTAACGGATACAAGGATTGGCGCTACACCGCCGAGCAGCAGAGGAAGCTCTGCGCTCCTGGGTACCTCCTGCAGTGCATGCCGATCGACCGGGGTAATGAGGCCGAGTCTTCAGTCTGTGACAACGAGCTCTCCTGGATCTACGACCAGGCCGAAAACCGCTTGCACACGCAGAAGGCAATCCTTACACTCACCATGGGAGGCCGAGTGTAGAGGTGAACGAGAGGACCAGTGGGATGATCGGCGCCGCCGTCCTCCGTCCGGACGCGATCGATAAGGTCCGTGGGGAGGCGAGGTTCGTTGATGATCTCGCCTTCCCTGGAATGCTACATGCCGCAGTGATCCGCAGCACCGTCCCCCATGCAAAGATCTGCAAGCTCGATCTTAAAAGTGTTTCGAAGCACCCCCGGGTCATCTGTACCCTAACCGCGAACGAGATCCCCGGAGAGAACGTGGTGCACGTCATCTACGACGACCAACCGGCCCTCGCTGATGAGATTGTTCGCTATGTCGGCGAGCCGATCGCGCTTCTGGCTGCCGAGGACCGCGCAAGTGCCAACCAAGCCGTGAAGTTAGCTACGATCAATTATGAGGAGCTCCCAGCGGTCTTCGATCCACTTTCAGCCCTTTCACCGGATGCACCCACAGTCGCCGTCCCCGCGGCAACGAAGAAAGCGCCAAACCTGTTTAACGCCATGCGCATTCGCAAAGGAGACGTTGCCCAGGGGTTCGCGCAGGCCGACGTTATCGTCGAGGGGGAGTATCGCACTGGTTATCAGGAGCATGCTTACCTTGAAACGCAAGGAGCGATCGCCGTTCCCGAGTTAAACGGAGCGATCGCGATCTACGGGACGATGCAGTGCCCGTTCTACGTCCAGGCCGCTGTGGCCAAGGTCCTCGGCCTACCTCTGTCGAAGGTGCGTGTGATACAAACTGCAACCGGCGGAGCGTTCGGCGGCAAGGAGGACGTTCCTTCCCTCGTCGCCTGCTTGGCCGCTCTTCTTGCGTGGAAAGCACGCCGATCGGTGAAGCTCGTGTTCGACCGAACGGAGGATATCCTGACAACGAGCAAGCGACATCCATCGATCGTCCGCTACAAGAGTGGGGCGAAGGCCGATGGGACCCTCACTGCCATTGAGGTTGATTTCGTCTACAACGCCGGCGCCTATCAGACCCTCTCCGCGGCGGTTCTGTGGCGCGGACTGATGCATGCTGCGGGGCCGTATCGGATCCCCCACGTGAAGATCGATGGCCGCTCGGTCGCGACGAACACCGTCCCTTGCGGCGCGTTTCGTGGGTTTGGGAGTCCACAGGTGATCTTTGCCCATGAGTCGCAGATGGACCGCCTCGCCGAGCGGTTGGGAATCGACCGGCTGGAGATCCGCCGTCGAAACGCCCTGCAAATAGGTGATGAGACCGCCACGAAACAGCGGCTGAGCGAGAGCGTGGGTGTGCTTCAGACGATCGAGAAGGCGGGCCGACTGGCTCACTGGGAGGAGCGGCTGCGAAAGGTGGAGGCGTTCAACGCGGCATCGCGAGATCGTCGCCGCGGTCTGGGGATCTCTTCTGTCATGTACGGGGTTGGACTAGGAGGAAAAGCCCCGTTCCTGGATAAGGCCGGCGCGTATATGAAGCTTGAAGCCGACGGCTCGATCGGCATCGCTGTAGGAACGGTCGAGATGGGACAGGGGTTGACGACCGCTCTCACTCAGATTGCTTCTGAAGCCTTAAGCGTCCCGTTTGACCGTATTCACCTCGCTCCGGTGGACAGCTCCCGCGTCCCCGACTCCGGACCGACGGTCGCCTCCCGCGGGACGATGATGAGCGGACTTGCCATCCTCGACGCGGCGGCGAAGCTCAAGGAACGAATTCGTGCCGTAGCCAAAGACCTTCATATCCCCAAAAAGGAGATCCCCTCCCGCTTGAAGGAGATCGCGCGGGCCTTCTGGATAAACAACCTCGACCCTGCTGTCGAGGGGTGGGCGCAGGGTGCGCCGGTCGATTGGGACGAAGAGACTGGCCTGGGGAACGCCTACTTCGTCTATTCCTACGCTACTCACATCGCTCAAGTTGAGGTCGATCTTACAACCGGGGAAGTCTCGGTAGAGGATTTCGTTGCCGTGCACGATTCCGGGCGAATCGTCAACCAGCAGCTCGCCTCTGGCCAGGTGGAAGGCGGGATCGTGCAGGGACTGGGTTTTGCGTTGATGGAAGAGATTCCGGAAAAAGATGGACGCTTGATGACGACAGGCTTCACTACCTATCGCATCCCGACAATCCGTGACATCGCGGCGGACACCAAAGTAACGTTTGTCGAAGCCCTTTATCCAGCTGGCCCGTTCGGAGCCAAGGGTCTGGGAGAGGTCCCGCTGATGGCCGCCCACACCGCCGTCTCCCGGGCCGTGGCCCACGCGCTCGGTGCGGCGGTCAATACCTATCCACTCTCTCCGGAGCGAGTGAAAGGGTCAGTAGCCTAAAGGTAGTTCTGCACGATCACCATGATCAGCCGGATGAGGATGAGAGCCCAACCGGCGATTACCACGATCCAAACGAGCTTCTTGGCGATCGTCGCTACGGCGAGGAATATAGTGAGAATAGCAAGGAGACCGATCGGATCTACCAGCTCACTCGGAACCGGCATCGAGGGAAGGATTGTTGCCACCAACCGAACGATCCCTTGCCCAATCAGGTGACCCAGGCTGTAGATAAACGCGAGTAGCTGATCAATGACCTCCTGCGCTGCGGTCGACTCACCTGCTGCCTCAGCCTGCGCCATGCAGGGCACTCCCATGGCGAGAAGAACAATCCCTGCAAGGAGACGTTTCCTAAGTAAAAGTCGGGGGAGGCTAAAGCCTCCCCCGCTTGTCCTACAGTCCAAGGAGCGCAAAGAGGGCGGAGAAGTCGACATCTCCCTGCAAAACCTCGTCCAGTGTCGTCACCCCGAGCATCCCGATGATGGTGTTAAAGAAGTTCGCAATTGCCTCAGCCGGAGCGGCCATGATGATCGGCATGAGTGACTCTTGAAGCGACATCCCCAGGGATTCCTCGAGTGCGCCGAAAAATTCCGCATTGGTGGCAAAGAATTGCTCAAACGCCGCCGCCAGTAGTTCCGGATTCGCCTCCCGCATGTGCACAATTCCCTCTCCCAGAAGCCACCCCAGCATCTCCACCGTCGTGAAGTAAGGCGTGCCGGTTGGGCGCTCCCCAGCCATCCACATAATGAGGATGGGCCTGGCCTCTACCGGCTCCCAGTCGAGTTCTACCGTTCCGCTAGCGACTAGTCCCCCAGCAGCGAAGTCAAAGGCAGTACCGGTAAGCTCACCAAGGAGGGGGAGATAACCCCCGAATTCCACCTTGTTGACAATCGTCACCTGTTGATCAAACTCGATGTGCAGCCCGGTCACCGCCGCTCCAACTGTGTTAGTGAACATCCCCACCGTCATTGTGCCAGCCTCATAGAAAACTGCTTCCACTCCTCCAGCAAGCGCCGCACTAGACAGGGAGAACAAAACCACCGCGAGCACCACACACGCAACCCTGATCTTCGTCATCGAATAACCTCCTCGAACTAAAAAAGTTAATAGCATTCTAGCCACATTCTCCCAATCCGGCAAACGAGGGCGATGCCCTATCGATCAAGAGCCATCATCTACCACTGATCAGGTAGGAGGCGATCGCCTCAGCAAGGGCGAGGTCCGCTTCAGTTGTCACCTTAAGGTTGGTCGGCTCGCCGGAGACGGTCCACACCGGTATGCCCTTCGCCAGCACCGCCCCCGCATCATCGGTATACGTCTTATCACTTGCCTTAAGACAGCGGTAAATCAACCCCCGCTCGAAGCCCTGTGGGGTCTGCACCTGCAGGAGCCCCTCGCGCTCGATTGGTCGGGAAAGGAGGAAGCCGTCTTGATCTCGGTGGCGGAGCGTGTCCACTGCCGGGATCACCGGCACGCACGCTCCGTGTTCACGCGCCCCCTCAACCACGCGATCGATCAGTGCCCGGCTCGGAAACGGCCGTGCCACGTCGTGGATAAGAACAACCCTTCCCTCGGCCGCCTTCACCCCGGTAAGGGCGGAATCCTGCCGCCGCACCCCACCATGGACAATCTGGACCACCTTTGCAGCCTCCGCAACGAGCGTGGCTGCACGCTCCTCATCACCTGCACCAACAACGAGGACAATCTGATCGATGGATGGAGACTCGATGAACGGAGCCAATACATAGGAGAGGAGAGGTCGACCAGCGATCGTAAGGTAGACTTTGTTCTGCCTTGCTCCGACCCTTGTCCCTTTACCGGCAGCAAGAAGAACGGCCGTAACCCTCGGCTTCATCCGTTCTTTGTGCTCTCTCTTTTTATTCAGAAGCAGTGGTCTCCGTCACCTTGATCAGGTTCTGCCCGTCTGGGTCAACCATGTAGATCTCCCAGATATCGGAGCGGTCAGAGTTGAACAAGATCTTATCATTTATTCCCCAGCACGGATTGACTTCGTTCCCCTCATGCGTAGTCAGGCGGGTCACTGCAAAGCTTTCAAGCTCAATCACGTACAAATCCACATTCTTCTCCCGATTGGAGACGAAGACAATCCGATCTCCTTGAGGTGACCAACTAGGGGACCAGTCGTCCACCTCATTTTTTGTCAATTGTGTTGTTTCTCCGTTTTCAAGGACGCGTGTGTAAATCTCTAATCCCTTTTCACCAGGGGACTCAAACGCGATGGTTGTACCATCCGGCGAAAGCGCCGGTTCCCAGTTTGCAATCTCCGGTCCCTTTTGCTGAAGAAAGGAACAGCCTGCGATCCATAGAAGAAGAATCATCGTACAAAGTCCAACGAGCATTGGCTTCTTCAATCTCCCCTCCTTTCATCGCCCCCATCGGGGGGGTTCTCCAACAGGTTCGACAAACAGCATCCTCCCCGCCTCGGTTTGCAGGGTGCTCTTAACGGTTGTCTTGACCTTACGGCCGATATGACGGCGGCCATTTTCCACCACAACCATCGTGCCATCGTCGAGGTAACCAACCCCTTGACCGATCTCTTCCCCGCGGTCGATCACCTCCACCGTGATCTCCTCCCCAGGGATGAACCGCGGCTTAACCGCGTTGGCGAGTTCATTGATATTTAAGATCTTCACTCCCTCCACCTGCGCTACCCGGTTAAGATTGTAGTCGGTGGTGATCAGTGCCCCACCCTTCTCCTTCACCAGGCGAATCAACTTTCGATCGACTTCCTTAATGGATAAGTAGTCCTGAGAGGAAACGCGGAGATCAACAGAATCATCCTCCATCAACTCATGGAGAACCTCCAGCCCGCGTCGTCCCTTGCGCCGTCGTAGGCTGTTTGACGAATCTGCAATATTCTGTAACTCAGCAAGAACGAACTCGGGAACGACAATCTCCCCTTCAAGGAAACCAGTTCGTAGAAGGTCGCCAATCCGACCGTCAATGATCACGCTTGTATCGAGGACCTTGCTCGCCGTCGCTCCACTCTTGTGGGACCGGTGCGTCACAAACCTGGGTTTTCCTACCCCCAAGATGGGCCTTTCGAGCCCGTAACCAAGACACAGGCCAAGGAGGAGGCTTCCAGCAAGGACGCTCCCCTGTGCGATCCGCACGCCCACACCAGCCGCGAAGATGAGTCCGATAGCAAGGTAGAAAATCGTTCCAATTCCAGATGCGACAAATCCTAACAGGAGACTATTCACCAAGCGCGTCTCCACTCCCTCCCTCTCCAGTTCCGACTTAAGCTTCCCCAAACCGAGAAGCAACATTCCGGCCAGAGTGCCACCTGCCGCCCCACCCCCCACCAGATTCATCACCCATCCCGGGACTGATCCCACTATGGGGATAAGTCCGTGACCAACCGCGGTCACTGCTCCTACTACAGTTAAAATAAGGAAGAATGAAAGGTTAAACATGATTCCTCCTCCGATCGATTGACCAAGATCCCTCTCTCGTCTCTCCATTTAGTTCCTTCAACATTGATTATATACAGTGCTTGACTTCGCCGCAAGATTCTGCTATTGTATACAGTAAAATCGGCTGTTCAACGGTTGCCTGAGATGAGGGGGGGACGACGCTGGACGCCAAGTGGACCGTGCGCGAAATTCTTAATTGGACACGAGGTTATTTCAAGAACGCCGGGATCGTCCAACCGCGATTGGAAGCGGAGACCCTCCTCGCTCACACGCTAGGCTTTGACCGTCTACACCTCTATCTGAACCCGGATAAGCCTCTCACGGCGGAGGAACGCACACGATTCCGGAAGATAATCAAACAGCGTCGAGACGGGATTCCCTTGCAGTACTTGATTGGCGAGGTTTCCTTCTTCGGGTTGCGTTTTCGTGTCAGCAAAGAAGTGCTTATCCCACGACCGGAGACTGAACAACTCCTGGAGCAGGCTCTTCGCCTTGCCCCGCGCAACCGCGAAATCGCCTGCCTAGACCTGGGGACCGGATCGGGCGTCATCGCCATCTGCCTGGCCCGGTTTCTCCCTCGCGCTACGGTGACCGCGGCCGATCTCTCAACCGAAGCGTTAGACCTAGCACGCGAAAACGCTGAGCTAAACGGTGTGCTTGACCGGATCACCTTTCTGGAGAGTGACTGGTTCGAGCACATCAGCAACGCGTTTGACTTAATCGTCTCCAATCCACCATATATAGAAGAGAAGGAGTTGGAGAAGGTACCAGCGGAGGTGCGTCAGTACGAACCCCGCATCGCCTTGGACGGAGGAAGAGGTGGAATAGAAAGGATTGAGACATTAACGGGTGGCCTGCGGGGACACATGCACCCGGGTGGAGTTCTCCTCCTTGAGATCGGCAATAGCCAGGGAGGTAGAGTCGTGGAACTATTGAATCGAGCTGGTCTAGTGGAAGCGAGGGCGGAGATGGATCTCGCAGGACACGAAAGGTTTGTGATCGCACGATGTCCGTGATAATCCAAGTCTCCGAACTTCATTTTTCCACAGCCGACGGCATTAAGGTGTTGGAGGACATACACTTGCGTGTTGACCGGGGAGAAATGATCTTTCTCCTCGGGCCGGCAGCAGCGGGAAAATCTGTACTCCTCGGGCTCTTGGCCGCGCAGATCCCTCCACAGAGAGGGCAGATCCTCGTGCACGGCCGGAATATTGCCCGCCTCAGTCGGAAGAAGGCATTCGAGCTGCGGCGGCGGATCGGCTTTCTTCCACAAGGGTTTGCCCCGTTGCCAAAGACTGTCCTTAAAAATGTCATGTTTAAATTGCGCTGTCTAGGAAACTTCCAGGAGCAGGCCGAGGAGAAGGCGCTCGCCGCTCTGGAGCGGGTGAGGCTGACCGCCAAGCTGGCCACCTCGGCAACCGAGCTCGAACCACTCCAGCGAGTTCGACTCGGGCTTGCGCTTTCCATCTGCGATGAGCCCCAACTACTGTTGCTCGACGAGCCCTTTTCCAACCTTGATCCGGGGGGCAGGACCGAGGTTTGCTCTTTGCTTGCACAGATCCACTTAAGTGGCCTCACTGTCCTTACTGCAACCCGCGGCCCGCTTCCCACCGCAGCAGATGGCCACCGGGTTGTTCTCCTAGCCGATGGGAGAGTGAAGGAATGATAAGCACGTTTCTGTTCCTCCTCGGTGAACTCCTCGGTGCGGTGAGAACCAAGAGTGGGACGATCCTCATCGCAGTGGTACTTCTCATCTTCTCCTTTCTCGCCCTTTTCTCCAGCTTCTTCCTTCTTGGAACACCGGTCGAGGAAGAGAACGGACCAGTCCTGGCTCCGCGAGAGATCATGGCCTACCTCTCTCCTCGCCTCTCGCCAGGGGAAGTGGAGGAACTCTACTCAAAGATCCGGGAATGGAAAGACGTCCAGCGGATCAACTACCTGTTCACTCAGGAATTGCAGGAAGATCAGGCCGGCGGGATTTTCCTGATCCGGACAACCAGCCCCTCCGCGGTTGCCCCTCTCCTAGAGACGCTCGGATCGATCGAGGGGATCGTGCGGGTCGTTTCTGCCTCGAAATCGCAAAGCACACTTTCTCTCTCCACACCAGTGCGAATCGGGCTCTTAATCGGGCTGGCGGTGAGTGCTGTGGCAAGCATGCTGGCCGCGCGATACGGGTTTAGGGAACTGTTGCGCTCCTTCGCAGAGGAGATCCGGCTGATGCATCTCTCCGGAACGGCGGAACGAATGATCCAGACTCCAATCATCGCTCTTGGGATCCTCTGCGGCTTGGTGGCAAGCCTCTTGTTAATCGTGGCTGCCTATCTCTTCCACTTCTTTGCAGTATCACATCCAGAAGCTGTCCTTCGTACCGCCTCCGGCCTAGTCGAGCCAGGGAGAGTACTGACGGTCAGCCTATTGAGCCTTCTTCTCGGCCTAGTCATGGGAGGCCTTATTGGGGTGCTGGGGGCAAGCCTCACCGGTTCCCGCGAGTTTCAGACCTACTCGTAACGCAATGCATCAACCAGCGAGAGTTTCACTCCCCGGTGGTCTGAAATCAGGCCAGCAACTGCTAAGCAGAAATGACAAGAAGAGATCTTCCAAGATCAACTGGCCACAGTCATCATGTCCACATAGAAGAGGCAGCGGATAACGCCTCTACCACCGAGCTTAGTCCTAGACCGAGAACAACCTCGAACGCGCTGCTAACCACTCCCATAAGGTAGCGCCTTTGTTGAAGGCTGTCCAGAGTCACTCCTAAATAGAAATCAAAGGTATATCCCTTGGATCGATCAGGTGTGGCTGCGATTTTTGCGGTGGTGGACCAGCTGACTGATTCCTTTGTTAAATAGGTAGAACAGGCCAACCACCACGATGAGGAGTTCGACGAATTTGAACATCAGTGAGAAAGCAACCGCCCCCTCCTTCCCCACATCGACCAGCCTGAAGATCCCGATCAGGGCTGCCTCACTCGTCCCTAGTCCTCCTGGAGTGATCCAAAGAAAGAAGGACAGTACGATGCTCAGTGTGAACAGGAGAGACAGTTGCGCGAAGTTGAACGTCGTATGAGCGGAAAAGTGGAAGAAGACTTGTGGACGCATATAGATAAAGAAAGTGGCAAGGCTCTGAAAGAAGAAGGCAAGCAACGTGCCCTTCCAGTGGCGCGTAAAAGCATAGTAGATCTCATCTTCCGTCTCGGCGACCTTATCAGCCGCCCGCTCAAAAGCCTTTCGCCAACGCGACAATGGATACCGCAACAGCCGAATCAGGCGGCTAATCCACTTAAAGTTCCCAGCAAAGTTGATCAACCCAACTATGATCCAGAAGAAGATGAAGCCAACTCCGATTATGACAAGATTCTTCTGGTCCGGCGCAATCTGCGGTGAGGCCAAAGCGTAGAAGGCCCCGATGCTGATGAACATCACCATGCTCAGACCGCCAAGGAACCGTTCGACTATAATGGTAGCAAAGATGCGGGTCGTCGGAGCAGAGGTACGGTCAACGACCATTAGCGCCCGAATCGGCTCCCCGCCGAGGTAGAGCGAAGGGGTCAAGTAGCTCACCGCGTATCCACTCAGCCGTGCTCCGATGATGCTGCGCAAGGAAAGCTCGATTCCGTAGACACGTAGGATCACCCACCAACTGATAATCCAAGCACTCACCGCCAGGAGAACATCGCCAGCGACCGCGACGATTCCCACCACTTCGAGGGCGCAAATCTGAGCAAAGATACTGCGCCAACCAACGTAGTAGAGCACACCGCCGAGGATGCCGAACCCGACAACCACGGAGAGGATATAACTAAACCACTTCTTAAGTGACTTATTCACGGGGGGATACTACCACAAGCGCGCCAGGCAGATCAAACCTAACCGAGGTATCCAAACCCCCTCAATCGGCGGTCCAGTTCTTCATCGCCCTCCTTACCCGAGTACGCCAGTTCGCTCCGGTTAGGCAAACGCTCGTTCTTGGTAGTGCAAAGGCTGTATGGCGAAAGCTCTCGGGAGAAACGCTTCCTTAAAATTCCGCTCGTCCACGTAGGTGGGGACCGGGCAGTCAAGGTTGAAGCCATCCCCAAATACGCTTAAGGGGAAGTAAGCCTCCTTTTCTCACTAGCGTCAACAGATGCGCAATTGTTGCGAAAAGAAGGCTCTGGCCACCAAAGGATTGGTCCAGGAATGAAATCATGTAGTCAATGAGGTCCACATTTTGGCATGATGGATGACCGAAGCGAGAAAAAGGAGAATTCCCTGCCAGTCAGCCTCCGATCACTTGAAATGGGAAGCCGTCACGTCAGCCTGGCAGTTCACTTTCAAACAGGTTAAAAAAACGTTCTATAAGGGGCCTCTGAGCCATCGCATTACAGAAGCCGACGGTAAAAGTCATCGTATTGCGGTAGGTGCTAACCGCTAGCATAAAATGAGGTGGGTAGTCAACTAGGCTGAGCACGAAGGCATCTGTCACCTCGGCATCACCGAAGTCCAATTGCTGCTCATCGATGATTCCAAGGTTCGAGAGAAATGGGTGCGATTTTCCTGACTTGATCAACCTCTCCATGATTTTGTCCGATATGCGTCTCGCCCCTCCGAACCCCAGTTTGAACAACAGCCCAAGGTAAAGTGGCTCGCCCAGGCCAGGGTTATCGGCCTTAATGGCCTTCATTACCTCCTGTATTCTGGTCAGGGTGTCATCGAAATCCTCATCGGGCTCCCGCGTAATTGAGGGATAGAGGGCACCCAAGCAGTTGCGTATCGGTGACGCTTCACCTTGGGAGAGATAACGCCGCAGATCGATGGGTACCTGCACTGGCAACGGTATACCCTCTGGCGGATCGACGATCTCGAAAAGAGCGCGATAGAATGCGGTCAGTATAATGTCATTCACTGGAGCCTGATGCTGGTAGCCGTACTCCTTGATAACACCAAACCGCATGGGGTTGACGCGACGAACCACAAAGGCACGATCGGAGAGATCACCCCTAACCGCGGGAAAGCCCCAAACCGGCCACGGGCTGATAGAACGCCGGAATGCCCTGGCTTTTGCCATGAGCCCTAGATGCTTAATAATTTGGACCTGGCACCGACTCCCCCGCAGATTTGGCTCCGGTCTGTAGGAAGGATCGGTGGTAAGCTTCCGGTAGGTGGTGGCCAGGAGATACGCGTACTGCTTGACTCCCTCGCCATCTGCCGCCACATGGTTCAGCTTGATGCACAGGGTGTCCCGGTCAGAGCGAAAGATACTGGCCTGCACTTGAGGATCCGCGAAGGGATCCAACGGCATTGTGACGAACCGCCATAGTTCATCCTTTAAGTGTGCCCCCTTTACTACAGAGAGAAGTTCGATTTGGTCCAGATCGTCACGCCTTTCCCAATACGGACGCCAGGGCCGCACCACAAATCGGCAACTAAGGACCGATTCTACGTCAATGGTGAGCCGAACTGCGTGAGCCATCTGGTTTGCGTTGATCCGTCCTGCGAACGAGATGACACATCGAGCCTGCTGGTCGGCTCCGTTGCGGCCGAGGTACATATACTGGTCATACGTAGAAGCAGGAATACGCAGCGAAACCGCCAACGTAACCCGATCCCGCGATTTTTCGAGAGCCGTTAAGGTAACCTCCTTTACTATAAAGAACCCGCAATTTTCAATTGTAAGCGATGCTGGTCCGGAATGCGCACTGTGCTGAGATGAAAAGAAAATTTGGGCGGCAAGCCTGAGACGCAGAAAAGCCGCTACAAGGAACGGGTTGTAAACCCTTCATCCGGACCTTCGTGTAGCTGCTTGCTAACCTTGCCGAGGGCAACTAGAATTACGGGGCTATGACACGCCCTGATATCCTTCTTCTTATCCTCGATACCCAACGGGCGGATCGCCTGGGTTGCTACGGTCACCGCACCGCAATTACACCTAACTTGGACAGTTTCTCTGGCGAAGCGGCTCTCTTTGAGCAGGCGATATCTCCAGCCCAGTGGACGATCCCCAGCCATGCCTCCATGTTCACTGGACTCTACCCTACGGCACATCAGATGACCCAATACCGACAAAGTCTCAGTCCCGACGTGCCGCATCTGGCTGAGGTGCTAAGCGCCGTCGGATACCAGACACTCGGTTTTTCCAATAATCCGCTGGTAGGAGTTCCTAAAAACGGGCTTACACGGGGTTTTGACGCCTTTTACAACTATAGTGGCGCCATGCCCGGCCTGTTGAGGCCCCCTACCCACTTGCCCTGGCCTTTGAAACCCATCGCCGAAGCCTCTACTCGTTTCTTACGCCGCATTTCCTATCCCATCCAGAACTTCGTCAGCCAATCAGAGATGGCTTTCCGCATCTCACTTAATGCCTGGTTAACGCCGTTCTGGACAAGGCTGGCGAATTTTAAGGGGCAGAATGAGCACTCAGTAAACGATATCTGCCGTTTCCTGAAACAGCGGGAAAGGACAAGGGGAAAACGTCCGTTATTCCTGTTTGTCAACTTGATGGAGACCCACATGCCATTCTGGCCGCCATATGAGTTCCTTGATAAGGTGGCCCCCTATTTGCGCAAAAGCAAAGAAGCCCGCGCCATCATGCGTACCTGGAACCGTGAAACTTGCCGCTGGAGTGCGCCACTGGACAGGCCGTTGGGCGAATTGGAACACCGCGTGCTAAGCGATGCGTATGACGCAGAGGTTTCTTACCAGGATGACTACCTGGGCCGCCTCTTTGCCGTACTGGCCGCGCGCGACAATCAAGAGAACACACTGACAATCATCTCAAGTGACCACGGTGAGGGCCTGGGTGAACACAGCTACGTGGGCCATTCCTTTGTCGCCTACCAGGAATTGGTGCACGTTCCTCTCATCATGCACTGGCCAGCGCAGATAGCCGCGGGGCGGGTAAGTATCCCGGTCAGTACCCGACGTATCTTCCACACGATACTGAACGCTACCGGAAGTCTGCCCAATACTGTGCCGGATCTGGCTCGAGCTGAAATCAACGCGCTCACGCTGCAAGAGACACTCAATAGCCGTGATCCCGAAGAGGGCATTGCATATGTTGAAGTCTACCCGCCACTCTATATTGTCAGGAAGATGAGGCGACATCAACCGGAGCTGATCGAACCATTTGGTTGCCTTTCCCTACGCCGGGCTATTGTTAAAGATAACCTGAAAATGATTCAGATCGATGAGGAGCCGAAGGAACTGTTCAACCTTGAGACTGACCCGCTTGAACTATTAAACATCTTCTCTGAAAGTAAAGCGACCGGTGAAAACATGAACCAGCAGTTGAAACGGATGATCGACCAAGTCAATCGGCAACGAGAGAACCTGACCACTGGCGCGAAGCTTGATTTAGAGAGCGACCAACAACTCATGCAACGCCTCCAGAGCTTGGGTTATATCGAATGATTCAATGCATCGGCCTGGAAGATAGCGCCCTTTCTTATCGTCGGCTTGATCGTCAGTGACACCTTGGTGCTCCTGGATGCCTAGTAAACTCTTTCCTACACCATGAATAGGATACAGAAGTACTTGAGGTTGGCAAAACCCGAGAGCTACGGCACTTTCTTTGATTTCCTTGTCGGCTACCTCATCGTCCTTCCCGTGTCTGCCTATGTGGGACATCTCGGTACGCTTTTGTTAATCTTTGTTTCCTTTACGGTCCTGGTGTACCCCGGGATATACATCATCAATGATCTGATCGATCTGCCACGGGACCGCCAACACCCTGTTAAGAAGTATCGTCCGATTGCCTCCGGTGAGATAAAGCGCGGTGTAGCTCTGCTGGCAGTGACCGCTTTCTTGCTTTTAGGCTTCGTTCTCGGGTTCCTTATCAGTCCTACGGTTCTTCTTTTTGAGATCTTGTTCGTAGTTATCAACCTTCTTTATAGTTCGCTGCTCAAGCACATTCCATACGTGGACCTATTTGCAAGTACGGTGACGCACCCGCTACGCACCATCTTCGCCATCTGCGTCTTTAGCGGTATAGGAGCGCAGTACTGGACCGCCCTGGTCAGTATCGCTTGTATGTGGCTTGTGTTTAATTCCCTCAAACGCCACAGAGAACTAACGGAGGTAGGGACCAGCCTCCGAGCAAGCCTCAGGGGATATTCAAAGAGAAGCCTCATCTATATAACTATCTCATGTTGCCTAATCCTCCTTATGCTTTTCTTCTGGTGCGATTCGCTTATCTTGCTTCTGGTAGTAGGAGTGGCGAGTGTTTATTCACTGGTTCTTTTGCTCGGATACACCAAAGGAAGGGGACGCATTGAGAAGATACTTCACTACATGCTTAATAACTAAGTTGGCGAGAGGGTCAAGCGATAGGGATGCCTACGTTCCTTCTGGCTGCCAGCCAGCTTCGGCAACCTTGAGTGTGCGAACCACCATCTTAAGAGCAGCGCGTGCCGAACCCTCCTTATTTAAGGCTCGATCACCAGACCAAAAAAGCGTTCACATGCCACTTTATCTAACACAGAAACGGCGATATATACTAACCCAACCGGCTTGTTAGTACTTCCTCCTCCGGGTCCGGCGATCCCGGTAACAGCCACGGCGATGTCGCTTGAAAAGAGTGTAATCGCGCGCCTTTGCCCACGCCGTCTCCTCAAGCTTTATCACTTTACCACAAACGATCGGGCAACCCATCGGTCCGATCGGTGAAGACGGAATCCACCACGATCAACTCGAAATCCAGATAGGGTTGCGTCCGTAGAGTCGAAAGACCCCGGAACAAGATCCCCTATTCTCCCAGGTTGGGACGACCAGCACAAGAGATCCACGGTTTGCGTGATGAAGCTATCACCATTTGTTTGAGAAATGAGGCCCGACTTCAATCCGTTACATTAGTTCGGAGCACTCGATTTGGGCGCAGTTTCAGAGCAGGTTTTTGCTTCAGGCGTTCCCAGGCGTTTGCATAGTATATTTATATATCCCAATGCATTCAGGCTCGACATGATGCCGCCGATTGTAGCAGGTTCCATTCTTCGCTTGCGCTCATTAATGCTGTACAGCTTAAAGCCATACTTAATAAGCAGTCTCAAGTACTCTTTCGGATCGATACCAAACCCCTTGAGCCCACTAGGTAAGAATTCCGTAAGGATTTTTACGCGCTTGTTTTTCTCCAAGAGCAAAGACATTCCTTGAAGCGCAGCCCACTCTGCTCCTTCAATATCCATTTTAATGAAGTCGACTCTTTGATTATGAAAATAGTCGTCCAAGCGAATTGATTCAACTTCGATGAACCGACGCCCATCACGGATGTCATATATTCTGTGAGTATCTCTATCTTGATCACTTAAGTACAATGTGCATCTACTAGTCCTATTCGATACAGCTTTCTGGACCAACACCACATTCTCGTAACCGTTCAGTCGCACATTCATTTCCAGGCGAGCAAAATTGGCCGGTTCTGGTTCAAAAGCGAAAACTCTCCCCCTCTTTCCAACAAGCTTTGCAGCAATCAATGTATAGAACCCAATGTTTGCTCCAAGATCCAGAACGACGTCACCATTCTTGATCTCCTTCCTAAGAATCTCTGTTTCAAGCGGTTCTCCCAGCCCAAAAACCAAGTTGTAGATAACATCAACTATGTTAAGAGACATTTTGTGCCCCGCTACATTTATTACTCTGGATCGTTTTCTTAAATAGGAATACAGGAAATGGTAAATGGCATTGATGGGGTATCCAACCTTAGAACGGGATAAGTATATGAATTGTTTAGCGAGTATCTGGAATATCGTTATAGGAAATCGCATGTTGGAAAACACCTCCCCATATCGTTTATAGCCAGGCTCAAAGTCATGCCGTTACACCGCAGAAGACGCGGATTAGATTCAATCGCGAGCACCTACTTGTAAATGTTGCACAGCACCGCATCCAATGTCAACCACTAACTGCCTACACACAACAATCCCTGCTGCCCATTTGCCTCTCTAATAGCTATGAACTACGGAGGACAAACATCCTCCGAACCAAAGCAAACACTGGAGGCAAGCGCCTCCGCTTTCCCTGCCATGGCATTTTCCCACGCGTCATAAGCATCCCACCCCGCTCATTTACAAAATAGCGCGTCATCTAAGTGTCATCAATGATTCTGGAAGACATTCCATATATTGTTATTTGAATATTCTAGAAGAAGCTGAAAAGCAGCCTCGGTAGCCGACCACTTGTTTTCCTTCCGGGCTCCGTCAAACCGTAAACGACGTAGCATAAGTGTCCCGTCACGCGCTGCTAGAACTATATGAACTAGCCCTACGGGTTTTTCCTCAGTTCCCCCATCAGGACCTGCGATTCCCGTGGTCGCCAACGCGAGGTCTGCACCGAACACGCGAAGAGCCCCCAACGCCATCTCTCGGGCGCACTTAGAAGAAACCGCACCATGCACCGAGAGCACGTCCTTCGAAACTCCAAGAATGGTTTCCTTCACTGTGTTGGTGTAAGCGACGATCCCCCCACGAAAGTAAGCGGATGAACCTGGAACGTCGGTGATCCGACTTGCCAAAAGGCCGCCTGTGCACGATTCTGCGACCGCCAGGGTCATTTCCCGTGCTTTTAGCTCCTCTCCCAGTCGCTCTTCAAGGCGCACGACCCCTCCCTTTCTTATGAACCCATCACACTACATCCTCCGTGCTTTCAAGCCGAAAGGCAAATCCTGGCTTAGTAATTAGATCCCTTCTGCCGCCCTCCCGCACCCATCGTGTAACGGACAGATGGAACACTCGGGATGACGCGGATGGCAGAGTTCGCGGCCAAGTCGGATCAAGTGAAGGTGAAGCCTCGCCATGAACATGGGATCGCGGGGGAGGAGCGCGTTCATCCGCTCGTGAGGGTCATCCTTTGGCCCCATGAGTCCCAGGCGCCTCGTAACCCGTCGGATGTGGGTATCGACAGGGAAATAGGGCTTTCCAAAGGAGAAAAGGAGGACGATCCCCGCCGTCTTTTTCCCCACACCCGGGGAGGCGAGGAGCCAGCTCATCGCCTCGTCAAGCGAACACTCAGCGAGAAAAGAAAGATCGAGCGATCCACGTTCTTGCTCGATCCTTTCAAGGATCTGTTTGATGCGGACCGCCTTCTGGCGGTGCAGCCCTCCGATCCGGATCGCCTCGGCGATCTGGTCTGCCGGGGCCTCCTTCACCTTATCGAGGCTCCCGAATCGCGCAACAAGGGAGCGATACGCGCGATCCCGGTTTGCGTCGTTCGTGTTCTGCGAGAGGATCGTCTTGATCAGGGTCGTAAGCGGATCGCTCCTTGAACGTGTGACCTCTCCGTAGTGATCCTGGAGGCGCTCTGCGATCCATCTCAGTTTCTCTTCGGGCTTCATACCGGTAAAGATAGGAGAGAAAGCCCGGATGATGCAACCGGCAGACTTGTCTCATGCTTGACATCGAGGAGGGCAGCGACGTATTCTTGCTTAGAAAAGAATGCCTGGTGATATGAAGAGAGCAAATTGCGATGAAAGGGAGGCGAGGAGCCCAGCTGATGCTTTGAACCTAGCGGGACAGGGTGGGTTATACAGCAGAATCTGCCATCCAAAGGGTTCTTACGCGGATTGCGTAAGGCGTAGTTAGCATCCCAGATATCTTGAGAGGGAAATGAAGTCATGAAAACCAGTCTGGGACAAATGGCCCGCGATGCGTGGGAGGAGTACTGTCAGAAGCTCCTTCGGTTGCGCTACAAGGACTACCAGGAAGTACCAGCTCAGTTCGGCGGAGATCTGGGAATCGAGGGCTATACTCGCTCGGGACTAGTGTTCCAGTGCTACTGCCCCGACGAAGACCCGAGCGGGAGAGACCTCTACGAGAAGCAGCGGGATAAGATAACGGGCGACATCGCTAAGCTGATCAAGAACGCCTCGAAGATATCGTCGCTCGGAGTTGGTATCATCAAGGAGTGGCACTTTCTCACCCCCCGCTACAACAGCCGTTATCTCTTGTCTCATTCTCGCTTGAAGGAATCGGAAGTGCGGAGCAAGAGCCTCGATACAGTACACAGTGAGTTCACAATTTGCCTGAAGATCGAGGACGATTACATACCTGAACGGCAGATACTTCTCGGGATCGGCGGCCTACGAGTCCAGCCTTCGGGTGAAGAGCTTGCATTGCAAGCACTGGAAGAGTTACTCACGAGCGACAACGAAATTGTTCTGAACATCAAGACCAAGCTTGGCAAACTGGAACTTGTCTCGTGGCAGCGGGCAAACCTGACAAGGCAGTTGGTAGGGGGATATGTCGTAGGCCAACACGAGCTGGAGACCCTCAACCAGAAGTTCCCGTCAACGTATAGACAAGTCGTTCAACTCAAGTCTGCCACTGAGTCACAACTGCCAATACGCACGCTCCCCAGTTCCGATAACCACGGCACCATTCTGCGTGAGATTCTCGAGGAGTACGAAGACAAACTAAGCGCCGACTTCTCAAGCAGCTTGTCCAGCGCCCTGATTTCACGGCTGTCTACAGAGGCCATTTCGGACTGGTTGGGAAGATGCCCCTTGGATTTCCCTGGCTCGGAGAGCAGTGATGAAAGCCATTGACTTCCCATTTCAGGCAATCAGCACACTGACGTTCAGCCCCAGGCCGCAGCCACTACCTGCTAGCCTTCGTCCGGTCTACCGGATTGCACTGATTGCCCTTGTGCTCAAGACAAACTGCCGGAGCAACACTGCGTCCTTGCTCAAGCTCCAGTTCTTCAACTGGATACTGAAGAGTCCCGGTCTGCAAGGTCTCATCGAAGGCCGGCTCGCTACTCAGAGCATCTTCACATTGGAGCTGATTCACCTCGACCCGATGGTGAACCTGGCACTGAAGTATGCCTTCGCCGACAATCTCATCTCCGTAACCGGCAACTCCAAGTACAAGCTTACTGAGAAGGGGCACGAGTTTGCCGACCGAATCCTCCAAGACGAGCAACCAGTCCTGTCCAAGGAGCGGCAACTCCTCGAACGAATCGGTCAACGGGTATCTGAAGTCAGGCTTAGGAACGAGCTCCTATGAGAATTCGCATACACGCTTTCAGAGTAATCCTGGCAACGAACCAGGGCCCGTACGGTGCCACGGCTTTGTTCGATGGTGGCCTCAACGTCATTCGAGCTGAAAACACGAGCGGCAAGTCTGCCCTCATAAACGGCATGCTTTACGCACTGGGGCTGGAGATACTCGTCGGTAAGCGGGGCGTAGAGGCTACCAAGCCCGTCCTGCGGACCATAGGCGACTACGATGGCCAGGAGTTCAACGTACTGGAATCCTCTGTCGAACTTGAGGTCGCCAATTCCAAAGGAGACGTAATAACGATACGGCGCTACATCGCCGGTGAGAGGGATGAGCGGCTCGTGGAGGTTGTGCACGGCCCGGTTGTGACTGGTGGGCAGGGAAGCCAGTACAAGGTCGAGCCTTTCTTCGTGGGCATTGGGGGAGCAGCACAGAGGGAGCGAGGTTTTCACCGCTTTCTAGCGGAGTTTCTCGAACTCGAACTACCGTACGTCAAGCGATTCAGAGGGGAGGATGTGCCGTTGTACGTGGAGTGCGTTGCCCCACTCATGTTCATCGAGCAGATTCGTGGCTGGAGTGGCATACAGGCAACGCTTACGCAAAGCTATGGGATACGAAGCGTGGCTCGACTGGCCGTCGAGCATATCCTGAACCTGGACGTTATCGAGAACGAGAAGCGGCGTATCCAGATCACCGAGGAAGCGAACCGCATTCGTGAAGACTGGCGAGGTATACGGGAATCAATGGCGTACATTGCCTCTCAAGTTGGCGGCAGACTGATGAATGTCCCTACTGGACCGGTTTTGGTTCTGCCCGACGACCCCTGGATTGCCGTTTCTGCCGATGGCGAGGATGTGACCCCCCTTGCCGATTTGCTCGTTGCGAAGAGATGTCTGCTCCTTGAGAGTTCCGGGGAGGAAACGTCCGAAGTGGCAGGGAGCGAAGAGCTGGAGGCAAGGCTGGACAGCCAGGAGAACGAACTATTGGTCGCTCAGGCAGAGCTTTCACAGTTGCGTTCCGACATCCGTTCGGAAGAGGACGAGCTTCGGAAGCTGCGGGACAGGCTCAACTTCATCAAGGACGACATTCAGCGCAACAACGACATCAAGCGGCTCCGTAACTTCGGTGTCGAGACTGGGCTGTCGGTGGTTCAGGACAGATGCCCAACCTGCAATCAAAGCATCCAGGATAGCCTCGTTCCCACCGAATCTATGGCGATGGGCGTCGAAGAGAACATCAGTTTCCTTCAAACCGAGGCCGAAGCTATCGAGTTGCTCATTTCTGCTGGGGAGGAGCGTCTGACACGCCTTGAGGGCAGGAAGGCCGGAAAATCCAAAGTTGTGGCTAATCTCCGTGTGACCATCAGGGATTTGCGGTCCGACTTGCTCGAGAACCGGGACTTGTCCGTTGCAGCAATCCGGGAACAGGTCCACCTTCAGGAGGAGATTACACGGCTGGAGCAATTGCGGGATGAGTTTGAGGAACAAACCGGCAGACTGAGGCACATTGTTGAGCGCTGGCAGGAGAACCGAGCCATGCATTCGGAGCTTCCCGATGACTACTTCTCTGATGATGATAGAAGGAAACTTGCCGCTCTATCGGAATGCTTCGCGAAGAATGTCGAGTTGTTCGGATACAGAAGTACCGGAGTTTCGCGGCTTCACATTTCCGAAGACAACTATCGACCTGTTTGCGATGAGTTTGAGGTCGCATTGGGGGTCTCCGCCAGCGATACCATCAGAATGATCTGGGGTTACACGTTGGCGCTGCTCCAGGTATCGCTGAGCCATCAAGGCAATCACTGGGGCGTGGTGGTGTTTGACGAGCCGGAGCAGCAGAAGATGCGGGAGACGAGCTCGGACGCACTGTATGCGGAAATAGCCCAAATGCAACCGCAAGACTTCCAAGTGATTATTGCAACAAGCGCCTCCGTGGATGTGACAAGCAAGCGACTTGATAACCTTCCTCACAACTTGCTGGAGTTCGGCGAGAAGGTAATCAGGCCGATGCAGCACTGAGCCATTTGATCATTGCCCTGAGAAGAAGAATGACGTCATCATGCCCAGAAGTTGCTTCACCACATCGGGTGATCCACGCATTGAGCCGCCATCGGAGAGGAGTGAATTTGACCTGATAGTGTGGAGGAACTCAAACGGGACTAAACAAAAGACCACGTTGTCTTCTAGATGGATTTGAACCGATGTAAATGTTGGGGTAGCCTATTGCTGGAGGTCAATCATGAATCTGAGAGTGGTTCTCGAACCGAGTGACGAAGGCGGCTACACAGTCTACGTGCCGTCGCTTCCAGGATGCATCAGCGAGGGAGATACGAAAGACGAAGCCCTCACGAACATCCGGGAGGCCATCGAGTTATTCCTTGAGCCGGTGGATGCAGATCAGTGGCTTGAAAAGGCAGGTGGGTGAACATGAAGAAGGTAGCGCTTTCGGAAGTCAAAGATGCTCTTTCCAAGTATCTACGCTTAGCCGAGAAGGAAGAAGTCATCATCACCCGACACGGTAAACCAGCGGGAATTCTGATTGGATTTAAGTCGGAGGACGACTGGTTCGATTACCGTCTGGAGAATGATCCGCGTTTCCTTCGCCGCGTGGAGGCAGCTAGGCAAAGTCTGCGTGCCGGGCGAGGCATCCGACTTGAGGAGACGGGCAACTGAAGGCTCGCTACAATCCGTACAAAAGGGAGGATCGCGATGATCAAAGCAGAGCATGAGTGCGAGTTGATGGTGAGGCTGAAGGACGGGGAGGGGTTGATCTCTTCCTTGCAGGAACTCTCGCTCGATTCCGGCGTTCTCCTGAACGGGGTGGGGATGCTGCGCGAGCTAGAACTCGGCTACTGGAACGGGTCAAGCTACGAGGTGAAAAGGATCGCCGAGCCGGTGGAGCTCCTATCCCTGCAAGGAAACTTCGCACGCAAGGATGAAGAGCGGATCGTTCACTGTCACGCCACTGTCGCCAAGCACGGTGGAGCCGCCCTCGGGGGGCATGTGATCAAGGCGACGGTACACAACACCGCGGAGATCTTCATCTATAAGCTTGCTGGAATAACTCTCGAACGAAAGATGGAAGAGACCGGGCTTGCCGGGCTCTATCCCCGTTAACTGAAACGCTCCTCTCCCCGCAGGCCGTTTAAAAAGTCGCGCCCGCTCATTCGAGGTCGCGACTCTCGCTGAACCTCGAGAATCTCAATCAATTCATCTTTTGTCCCCACAAAAAGGCGCCCGGTCTCGCGCAAGGGGATCTCTCCGGAAAGCGTGTCGCCGCAGCCGACCCCGGTGATAGCGGTGCGATGAACCTTCACCCGCTCATTCCCTAGGTGAGTGAATGCACTGGGCCACGGGTTCATCCCGCGCACCTGGTCATGAATTTCATGAGCACCTTTACCCCAGTCGATCCGCCCATCCTTGCGAGTCAACTTCGGCGCAAGCGAGGCCACTTTCTCTTCCTGCAAAGTTGACTTGAGAGTTCCCGCCTCGATCCCATTCAGGGTGTCGAGGATAACCTGTGCGCCGAGGACGGCAAGACGGTCGTGCAACTCCCCAGCGGTTTCGTCCTTCCCGATCGCAAGTGGCCTTTCTATAAGGATCTTGCCGGTGTCCATCCCTTCATCGATCAGGAAGGTGGTGATCCCGGTCTGCTCTTCACCACGGATGATCGCCCAGTTGATCGGCGCGGCACCGCGGAAGCGCGGAAGGAGGGAGGCGTGGATGTTGATCGTCCCAAATGAAGGCAGGGAGAAGACCGCCTCACGAAGAATCTGCCCGTAGGAGGCGACAATGATCGCCTCGGGATCAGCTTTCCGCAGTAGTTCCAGCCCCTCATCGTCGTTGATTCGTTCCGGCTGAGCAATCGACAGTCCAAGCCGAGCAGCCTCCACCTTCACTGCCGGTGACCTGAGCTCGCGCTTTCTTCCGGCAGGCCGGTCCGGTTGGGTTATCACGAGAGCGATCTCGTGAACTTTTGCGAGGGCCGTCAAAGCGGGGCAGGCGAACGCAGAGGTGCCAAGGAAGACGAGCCTCACTCGTCTTTCTCCTTCTGTTTACGGTGATATTCCTTGAGCAGGCTGCGCCGCCGTGCCGGGCTGAGATAATCAACGAACAGAACACCGTTTAAGTGATCGATCTCGTGCTGTATCGCCCGGGCCATCAGTCCCTCACCCTCGATATCGACCGGCTTCTCATCGAGGGTGATTCCACGGAGGTGCGTTCGCAGCTTGCGAGTAACCTCCGCGTTGACTCCAGGAATGCTCAGGCACCCCTCCACGATCTCTTCGGACTCTTGCGAGGTCTCGATGATCTTGGGGTTTAACAGGATATGAAACTCTCCGTTAAGGTCAAGGACGATGATCCGCTTGGAGACGCCTATCTGCGGGGCGGCGAGCCCGATCCCATTGGCACGGATCATCGCTTCCACCATCTTTTCAGCGATTCGTTTCGCCTCAGCGTCGATCTTCGTTAGTGGATTGGCAACACGGCGGAGGACCGAATCTCCATAAGTCCTTATTTCTATCGACATTCCCCTTGCCTCCGGAAACATCTAATTATATAGTAACCCTCGGTATGCCACAAGAGAACGAGGATATGACGATCCGGATTGAGAAGGTTCTCAAGCTTGAACGCGCGCACGGCTACAACGATGACGCGGTCACATGCGGACTGGAGAAGTTCATCCAACGCAACCTTCCCGATGCCCTGCCGCTCGTTGTGGGCTATAGCCAGAAAGGCCGCTTCGATCGCCAGCGTGCTGTCCTACGCCTCCTTAAGCACTTAACGGATGGTGCGAAGTTGAAATCAAAGGCGTCCGATCCAAGGGATCTTCTCCGGCCGGTGAGTCAGGCAAAGGGCATCGGCGCCAAGCGCGCAGCGATGTTAGAGAAAATAGGAATCGCCACGATCGAGGACCTCCTTACCTATCTTCCTCGTCGCCTTGAGGACCGCTCGCGGTTTGAGCGCATCGGGAGACTGAAGCAAGGAGAAGAGGTCTGCGTGCGCGCCGAGATTATGGCCGTTGATCAAATCCGTATCAGCCAACGGATGAACGTAGTCAAGGCGGCTTTAGGAGACGGAACTGGCTTCCTCTACGCCGTATGGTTCAACCAGCCTTGGCTCGCCAATCAACTCCACCGTGGGAATGAGATCGACCTTTTCGGGAAGGTGGAACGGAACTACGGTGAGTTGCAGATGCGTTCGCCCGTGTGGGAGCCAGCCGGGGAGGGGATGGAGATAGGGAGACTCGTTCCAATCTATCCGGCCACGGAAGGGGCGAGCGACCGCTTCTTACGAACCCTGATTGCTCGAAACTTGGAGACCCACGGCGGCTCATTCTACGAGGTCCTCCCTGACCACATTCGGAATGAGCACGGCTTGCTCGCCAAGCGCGACGCCGTCCGCACGCTTCACTTTCCCGTAGACTCGGAGGCGTTCGAAGGGGCCCGCCACAGTCTTGCCTTTGAGGAACTCTTCCTCTTGCAACTTGGCATGGCAGCGACGGCACGCACCGGGAAGGGAAGATCTCACGCCGATTCCGGGAAGCTTGTCGATTCGTTCCTCGCTCACCTTCCTTTCACCCTCACCTCCTCCCAGGGTAGCGTCGCACGGGAGATTCTCACCGACCTGCGCGCGTCCACGCGGATGATGCGCCTACTGCAGGGGGACGTCGGATCCGGAAAGACGGTAGTCGCCCTTATCGCCTCGCTGTATGCAATCGAGGCTGGTTACCAAGTGGCGTTCATGGTCCCCACCGAGATCCTTTCCGAGCAGCACGCCCTGCGGTTTCGAGCGCTCCTCGCTGACCTCCCGGTAAGGATGGCCCTCCTCACAAGCGAAGAGAAGGAAAAGGACAAAGTGAAAGAACAGTTGGCGGGTGGAGAGATCGACCTTCTCATCGGCACGCATGCCCTCATCCAGGAGGATGTTTCATTCCGTGCTTTGGGGCTTGTCGTGATCGACGAACAGCAGCGCTTTGGCGTTGTGCAGCGCTCGTTGATCGAGGAAAAAGGGGAGATGGTTGACCTTCTGGTGATGAGTGCTACCCCAATCCCGCGCACGATTGCTCTCACCCTGTACGGGGAATTCGATGTCTCTCTGATCGAGGAGATGCCACTGGGAAAGAAGAAGATCCGCACGGTGTGGATAGCGGAAAGCCGGCGGCCTGAAGTCTACGCGGAGGTTCGCCATCTCCTGGAAAAGGGAGGAAAAGGTTACATCGTCCTCCCACTCGTCGAAGAATCGGAGAAACTAGACCTAAAGGCGGCGGTACAAGTCACCGAGGAGCTTTCGGCGGCCTTCTCGTGTTTCGGCGTAGGCTTGATCCATGGTCGGCTACCTGGGGAGGAGAGGAATCGGGTAATGGAGGCCTTCAGGGCGGGCGAGATCCGTCTTCTGGTGGCAACCACAGTAATCGAGGTAGGAATAGACGTCCTCGACGCTGACTTCATGGTAATTGAGCACGCCGAACGCTTCGGTCTGTCGCAGCTCCACCAGTTGCGCGGTCGCATCGGACGCTCCGGACAGCCCGCAACCTGCTTCGCCATCGCGGAGGCAAAAACCGACGAGTCGAAAAGGCGCCTCATAGCCTTTGCCACTCACCTCGACGGCTTTTCCATCGCCGAGGAGGACCTGTTAATCCGCGGCCCGGGCGATTTGCTGGGAACACAGCAGCACGGTTTCCTCAGCCGTCTGCGCGCGGTAGATATGATACGCGACCTTGATATAATGACCCAAGCACGGAAGGAGGCGCGAGTCCTTTACAGCGAAGGACCTCCCTCCACCCTCATGGCGGAGGTGGAGAGGCGCTTCGGCGAGATGCTCAAGTGGTTACACGTTTGAGAGCAGGAGGCTTAAAAAAAACACCCTCCCTTGCCGCGAGGACTACTTCGAGGTTCCGCGCGTCCTCTAATGGATGAGAGTTCCCACTCTCTCTCCTGAAGCGAGTGCCGCTAGCGCCCCCGATTTCCCTAAATCAAAGACTACAATAGGAAGGTCATTCTCGCGACATACCTCCACCGCAATCAAGTCCATCACTTCGTAGCGGCTGGCGAGGAACTCCTGGAAGATCAGCTCCTCCAATAGGCGAGGCTCTTTCCCAGTAGAGGGATCCTCAGTGAACACCCCCGCGACATTCGACCCCTTAGCAAGAAGATCTGCCTCGATCGCCACTGCCCTGAGGGCAGCCGCGGTATCAGTGGTCACAAGAGGGTTTCCCGTTCCACCGGCGAAGATCACGACCTGACCGTTCTCCATAGCACGACGTGCCTTTCGCGGAGAGACCGGCTCGGTCAGTTCGGTCGATATTGCCGATTGAACGATCGTCTCTCGGCCGATTCCTTCGAGGTAAGAGCGGAGGGCAAGGCCGTTTAAGACGGTGGCAAGCATCCCGAGGGTGTCAGCCTCAATCCGATCGAGCCACGGGCTCTTTGCTCCACGGATGATGTTCCCCCCACCGATCACGATCCCAAGCTCGGTGTTTGCAAGCAAGGCGATCTCCTCAGCGATACGGTGTAAGGATGTGGGGGAGAAGGCCCCCTCCTCTCCTTTAAACGCCTCGCCACTCAGCTTGAGGAGGAGGCGTGAAGGGATGTTCATCTAAGCCTCTTCGCCGATTTCGTAGCGCGCGAAGCGCTTGATGAAGATGTTCTCGCCGGTCTTTGAGCGCAGGTCCGCCAATAGATCTTCGATCGTGTGAGTGGAGTCCTTGACGAACGGCTGCTTGAGGAGACACACTTCGGTGTAGAATTTCTGCAGACGTCCCTCAACAATCTTTTCCAGAATCTGAGGCGGTTTCCCCTCTTTTTCGCCCTGCTTGCGGTAAATTCCCTTCTCCGTCTCAAGGTCAGCTTCGGGAACATCCTCGGGTGAGATGTAGCGTGGTCGGGCAGCGGCGATGTGCATGGCTAGCTCACGCGTAAACTGTCGAAAGTCGTCACTGTTAGCAGCAAAATCAGTGTTGCAAGCAACCTCCAATAGGACACCTATCTTACCGCTGTGGTGCACGTAGGCTTCGATACGACCCTCAGTCGCCTCGCGCCCCTTATGGGCAAGGAGCTCTCGTCCCTCTTCACGAAGGATCTGCTTCGCTTTCTCCATATCGCCCTCTGCCTTGATGAGGGCGTTCTTGCAGTCCATGATCCCTACTCCAGTCTTGGCACGCAGTTTCTTTATATCCTCGTTTTTTATCATCATCGTTGCTCAGTTTCCTTCTTGCTCGGGTTTCTCCTCATCCACCTCTACCGTTACAGACTCCACGGGAGCAGCATCTGGAACGCTCTCTGCTGCAGTTTCCTCAACTGGTTGTTCGCTCTCGGTGATCGTCTCCTCCGTCTCTTCGGCCACCGCTGGTTCCTCAACCTGGTCCTGCCTGCCCTCACGCCCTTCCAGGATGGCGTCGGCGATGCGCGAGGTGATCAGCTTTGTAGCCTTGATGGCATCATCGTTTCCGGGGATGGGGAAGTCAATCGGGTCGGGATCGCAATTTGTGTCCACGATAGCAATAACTGGGATCTTCAGGATGTTCGCCTCACGGATGGCGTTCGCCTCAATATCGGGGTCGATGACGTAGAGAAGGTCGGGGATCTGTTTCAGGTGACGAAGCCCATCAAGGTTCCGTTGCAGTTTGGCGAGCTCCCGGCGAAGGCGGCTCGCTTCTTTATTGGGGAAGTGCTCAAGCGAGCCGTCCTCAACCATATTCTCCAGTTTCTTCATGCGATCGATGCTCCGCTTAATCGTAACAAAGTTGGTCAGAGTACCACCAAGCCAGCGTCGATTGACGTAGTGCGCTCCACAACGCTTTGCCTCATCGGCAATCGTCGCTTGCACTTGCCTCTTCGTTCCAATAAAAATAATCTCATCCCCTTGAGCGACCCTGTCACGAACCATAAAGTACGCCCTCTTGAACATATCCACTGTCTGCTCGAGGTCGATAATATGAATTCCCTTGCGCTCGGTGAAGATATAACGAGCCATTTTGGGGTTCCACTTTCTAGTTCTGTGACCGAAATGGACCCCGGTCTCCAGTAGCTCCTTCATCGTCAGAACTTCCACATCACCCTCCCAAGAATGCAATCTTTAAAGCAAGAGTATAGCAAACCAGGAACGCCTCTTCAATACGGAAAGTGCGCAACGAAGCCGGTACCAGATCAAGGTTCGATCTGCTTGTTTCTTAAGGGGCAACCCCCTTATAATGGGAGGTGGAGGCCGGGTAAAATGAGGGAGCAAGAACCCACACAGACAGATAGAGTCTATCTGCGTGGCCTCCCCAAGAATATCGAAGCCGAGCAAGTCATTCTTGGCTCGGCGATCCTGGAACCAGAAGAAACCCTCCCCATCCTGCTGGAGAAGCTGAGACCAGAGCATTTCTATCGTCGGGCCCACCGGGTGGTCTTTCGTGTAATTCGAGAACTCTTCGAGCGGGGAGAGCCAGCGGACATTGTGGCCGTGGCCAACCGCCTCGAGGAAAAGGAAGAGATGGAGAAGGCGGGAGGCCGGATTTACCTAAACGAACTCCTCGACCGTGTAACCACCACTGCTAGTCTGGACTACTACACAGAGATCGTGCGCAAGAAGGCCACCCTGCGCGCACTGATCGAGGCCGGCGGACGGGTCGCCGAACTTGGCTACGACGAAACGAACGATACGGACGAGGTGCTCGACAAGGCCGAATCGATCATCTTCGACATCTCTAGCCATAACGGAGCTGGCACTTCCTACTACCTTCTCAACCAGTTCCTTTACGAACACATCGACGCGCTGGAGGAGCTGCATCGCGATCCGGATAGACACACGATCACTGGGCTCTCTACGGGGTTCTCTAAGCTCGACGAGATGACATCAGGGCTGCAGCGTTCCGACCTGATTGTCCTAGCTGGCCGTCCAGGAACAGGGAAGACGAGTCTTGCTCTCACCCTGGCGCGGAACGTGGCGATCCGAGAGAAGGCAGCGGTGGGAATCTTCTCCTTGGAGATGGCCAAGGAGCAGCTCCTAGAGCGGCTGTTGTGTGGAGAGGCAAAGGTGAGCCTCCACCGCTTGCGCGGTGGGTATGTCCCAGCAGCCAAGTGGCGTAACCTCGCCACCGCGGCGAGCAAGTTCCAGAATGCAACGATCATCGTTGACGGCACACCAGGACTCTCCATCCTGGAAATCAGGGCTAAAGCACGGCGGATGGCAGCTCAACATGGATTAGACATGCTCATCGTCGACTATCTACAACTGATTGAGGGGGCGATCCGCAGTGACATGCGTGAGCAGGAGATCGCTCATATCACCCGCTCGCTGAAGAAACTTGCCCGCGAGCTCAACATCCCGCTGATCGCGGTCTCACAACTGAACCGGGCTGTGGAACAGAGAGAAAGTAAGTACCCACGACTTGCTGACCTGCGCGAGAGTGGGGCAATCGAGCAGGACGCTGATGTCGTAGCTTTCATCTACCGGGCAGATTACTACGAACAACCAAAAGATGTCTCCGCCGAAAAAGGAGACCGAGCAACGAGCGATACGGAGATCATCATCGCCAAGCAGCGCAATGGCCCTTTGGGGAAGTTCACTCTCTCCTTTCACAAGGCATACGCCAGCTTCTATGAATATGCAGGGAAGAGTAAACCTTCTCAAGAAGAGGGGCCGCCCTTCTAGAAGGCCACGCAACCTATTTGATGAGAGAAAGGAAGACCTCGTATAATCACCTGTGAACTCTCGATCCATATTAATTAGGAGGAAGCATGACTCATCCAACGCAGTTTCGCTATACTAAGGAGCATGAGTGGGTCGATCTGGAGGGAAACCACGCAAAGGTGGGAATCACGGAGCACGCCCAAGACAAACTGGGAGATATCGTCTTCGTCGAGCTTCCTGCCGTGGGAACCGCCGTGAAGAAAGGGGAGAACCTAGCCACTGTGGAATCGGTAAAGGCGGTGGGCGACATCTACGCTCCGATGAGCGGCGCAGTAGTTGAGGTAAACACGCAGCTTGAATCCTCCCCCGAGACGATCAACCAGGACCCCTATGGAGCGGGGTGGCTTGTCATCCTCGAGGTGTCAGACCCTTCCGAGGAGGATAGCCTCCTTGATGCCTCTGGCTACGAACAGTACCTCAACGAGGGTTAGCCACAAGATGCGTTACATTGCCAACACCGGTGCCGATCGCCGTGCGATGCTTGCGGCGATCGGTCTTTCTTCGCTGGAAGAGCTATTCGACGACATTCCGCAGGAAGTCAAGGACCGTTTCCAGCCGCTTGAGCTCCCTGTCCAAAGCGAGATGGGGGTAGCACGAATCCTGAAGGAACTTGCCAGTTTGAACTCCTGCCAGCAGTCGAGCATCTCCTTCCTTGGTGGCGGGGTCTATGATCACTATATCCCGAGCGTTGTCTCGCACATCACCTCACGCTCCGAGTTCTATACAGCGTATACCCCTTATCAACCGGAGCTGAGCCAGGGAACGCTTACGACGATGTTCGAATTCCAGACGCTTATCTGCGAGCTAACCGGGATGGAGGTAGCGAACGCCTCGATTTACGACGGTGCAAGTGCCCTTGCAGAAGGGGTATTGATGGCCAAGCGAATCGTTGGGAAGGGTCGGGTCGCGGCGGCGCAGTCGCTCTTCCCACACTACCGGCGCGTCCTCGATACGTACTGTTGGGCAGCGGGGATAAAGGTCATTGAGATCCCCTACACGAAAGCTGGTACCTGTGACCTCACGGCGCTCCCACAAGACCTCTCTTCTCTTGTGATCCAAACCCCCAATGCCTTCGGGGTGATCGAGGAGTTGAAAGGTGTGAAAGAGAGACTTGCGGACGCACTTTTAATCGTCGTCACGAACCCGATCTCGCTAGGAATCCTCGCCCCTCCAGGCCAGTTTGGAGCAGATATAGTAATCGGGGAGGGACAACCCCTTGGTATTACTGCCTCCTTCGGCGGCCCGTTCCTTGGCCTGTTTGCCACCCGCGAGCGCTACCTGCGACAGATGCCCGGCCGACTGACCGCCCAGACGGTTGACGCTGAAGGGAAAATCGGTTACACTATGGCAATCCAGACCCGAGAGCAACATATCAGGCGTGAGCGAGCTACCTCCAACATCTGTACCAATTCCCAGTTGTGCGCACTTGCGGCGACTGTCTATCTCGCTAGCCTGGGTGCGGACGGGTTACACGAACTGGCAACGCTGAATCTGGAGAAGGCTCACTACCTAGCACAGCGAATCACTGCCTTGCCCGGATACAGGCTTGCTTTCGAGGCACCCTTCTTCAACGAGTTTGCCGTTCGAGTTCCCATAGATCCGCAAGCGATCCGGGCACGATTGAAAGAGGAGAGGATCCTGCTTGACGACCCGCGCTTCCTCTCCGCGTTAGGCGCTCCAAACACCCTGCGCTTTGCAGTGACTGAGAAGCGAACAAAGGATGAGCTCGACCGACTGGTTGAATTGCTAGAAGTGATCTAATGAACACTATCTTCGACCACAAACTGGCCAAAGGAGTTGGAGGGCTTCTCCCAGCGCTGGATGTCCCCGAACAGGGGATTGAGAAGTTGATTCCCTCCTCCCTTCGGCGGACACATGCGCCAAGGATCCCCAACCTGAGTGAGCCTGAGCTCGTGCGACACTACACTCATCTCTCCAAAGTGAACTACGGAATAGACGACGGGTTTTACCCGCTTGGAAGCTGCACCATGAAGTACAACCCCAAGATCAATGAAGACCTCGTACGACTCCCTGGCTTTGCCAATGCCCATCCGTTAGCCGATGAGGACCTCATACAGGGTTCACTCAAGCTACTGTATGAAGCATCGCGGTACCTGTGTGGGATTGCCGGGCTGGTCGAGGTGACTCTGCAACCCGCTGCCGGAGCCCACGGTGAACTGACCGGGATGTTCCTTGTAAAGCGCTATTTTGAGGAGCGAGGAGAAGAAAAGCGCAAACGGATCCTCCTTCCTGATTCGGCTCACGGGACTAACCCTTCCTCAGCGACAATCGCCGGCTTCTCCGTTACTGAGATTCCCTCTGGAAAAGACGGGATGATCAACCTAGCCACCCTTGAAGAGGCGCTCGACGATACTGTCGCTGCAATCATGCTCACTGTACCGAACACCCTGGGGATCTTCGAGGAACGGATCCTTGAAGTAACGGCTATGGTGCACGCTGCTGGCGGTCTCTGTTACTTCGACGGGGCAAATCTAAACGCCTTCCTAGGGCGGGCAAGGCCTGGTGACATGGGTGCGGATATCTTCCACTTTAATTTGCACAAAACTCTCTCCACCCCACACGGCGGCGGTGGCCCCGGGTCAGGGCCGGTTGCGGTGGCGCAATCACTGGTCGATTTTCTCCCCGTGCCACGGATTGTTAAGGACGAGAACCGCTATCGTCTTGATTGGAACTTCCCTCACTCGATCGGCTGCATCCACTCCTTCTACGGGAACTTCGGGGTGATCCTCAAGGCCTACGCCTACCTTCTCCTCCTCGGTGATACGGGGTTGCGTGAGGTGAGTGAAAACGCCGTCTTGAACGCGAACTACCTTCAGGAATCCCTCAAGCAGACCTACCCCCTCCCCTACGAGCGGCTCTGTAAGCACGAGTTCGTCCTCTCCGGGAAGGGATTGGGGGAAGGGATCAGCGCGCTCGACATCGCCAAGCGCCTGATCGACTACGGATTCCACCCCCCAACGATCTACTTCCCATTAATCGTCCCCGAGGCACTGATGATCGAGCCGACCGAATGTGAAGGGAAAGAGACTCTCGATCGGTTCATCGAGGCGATGGAGCGAATCGCCGCCGAGGCGAAGGAGAATCCGCGCCTCCTCCACGAAGCACCACAATACGCTCCGGTGCGCCGTCTTGACCAGACCCGCGCCGCTCGCCAACCGATTCTCACATACCCGTTTAATGAGCGATGACAAGCTATCAGCAGATCATAGGCTTGGCCCTTGGCTGGGTGCTGATCGCTGAAAGCAAATCACTGATCGCTACAAGCAAGAGCGATCCGCACCACCCTGCGCCTCTATAGCAGCAACGAGTGCCGCACAGACCCGTTGACAGAGCGATTCGTCCTCTGCCTCCACCATCACTCGGATGAGCGGCTGCGTACCAGACGCCCGGACAACGATCCTTCCTTCCCCACCCAAGTTCTGTCTCTCCTCCTCGACTGCCCGTTTCAAGGAGGGGCGTCTAAGCAGCTCTTTTGCGTCCTCTGCTTCGATATCACACCGCACCTGCGGGTAGTGGGGGATCTCCTTTGCCAACGTGTAAAGTGAAACTCCCCGCTCGTGGGCGATCTCCAAGAGTTTCACCGCGGTAAGGATCCCATCGCCAGTGACGCTGTGATCGGAAAGGATAATGTGCCCGGATTGCTCACCCCCTATCTTCGCCTTTTGAGTGAGCATTGTTTGAGCCACATTCCGGTCGCCGACCGGAGTACGAATCATCTTAACCCCCTGTTGCGCGAGCGCCTGTTCCAGGCCGAGGTTGCTCATTACCGTCGCCACGAGAAGCGGAGGACAAAGGGTCCCTTTCCGTTTCATATGCAGGGCCATGATTCCCATCATTTGGTCACCGTCGATCGTTTCCCCATCCGAGGAGACAAGGAGGACGCGGTCTCCATCGCCATCAAAAGCAATCCCCAGGTCGGCACGATGTTCCCGAACCGCTGCGCGGAGCGGGGCGAGGTGGGTGGAGCCGCATTCTTGGTTGATCTTATCGCCATCAGGAAAGGTATGAAGCTCGATTACCTCAGCGTTGAAGTGGCGCAACACGCGCGGGGCGATAGTGCCGGTCGCCCCGTATGCACAATCAACCACGATTGTGTGCCCAGAGAGGTCGATCTCTTCGATCTCAATCGTCCCGGTGAGAAAGGCAGCATACCGACTTGCCGTTGCTTCTAGTGGTGCGATCCTTCCTACAGCAACAAAGCCACACAGTGGACTATCAAGCGCTCCTTCAATCGCCTGCTCCTCCTCCTCGGTAAGCTTCATACCCCGGCTGTTGAAGAACTTGATCCCGTTGTCCTGAGGCGGATTGTGCGAGGCGGATATCACTGCTCCTAGGTCAGCGCGTTCATCCTTGATCAAAAAGGGGATCGCTGGAGTGGGAATTACACCAGCGAGAAAGACATCGACCCCACACGCGGCGAACCCCGAAGCGAGTGCCCCCTCGAGCATCCGACCACTCACCCGTGTGTCCCTCCCGATAATCACCCGTCCCCCTGCAGGGAGAAGGAGTTTGGCAGTAGCGCGGGCAAGCGACAAGGCTAGCTCAGGAGTAAGGTCATCGTTCGCCCTCCCTCTCACCCCGTCCGTGCCAAACAGGGACGCCATTAAGGAGACCACCCGCTCTCCAACGTGATAAACGGCGGACCGAGTACCAGAGGGTAGAGGATATCCCCGGTGATTCCCATCCATAGCCCCCCATTAAAAAAGAGCTTGTAGGCAAGTCCACCACCGATGAGTGGGGAGGGAAAGGTTGCTCCAAGATCGAAATAGGAGACCCCTGTTGTAAGCCTAACTAGGCTCTCGCCCTTTCCTTCCGCGTCGCCAAGCGTGTACTCAAGGCTCACCAGCAAAAGGGTTCTCCCATCCGGAGAAAGGAGAAGGGAGGCGACCCCCCAGCCAAAAGACAGCTCCGTCCCGATGTCAACTCCAACCAGAAAGGGGAATTCGCCTAAAGGAAAACCGACACGCAGGGCGACGTAGTCGATTCCCATCCCCCAAGCGCCAGGCATAATGATGACCGCGATGAACAAAAAGACAATGCCAATCGATCGTAACGACATCTCGGCCAAGTCTATCGGATTTCCCAGTCAACCGCCAACCGGCTAGGGAGCGCTCGGCCGTACGATGTCCCCGACGAGTGCAACAAACTCGCTCGTCTTCACCCCGTAGGAGACCAAGTCACGCACCTCAGTGATAACGATCTCCCCTTTTACATCGAGGACGTCATAGGCGAGGACCTTTCCGGTAGCAGGATCGGCGATGAGATTGGTAGTGTCAAGCACCTGGAAGGAGTCGCGCTTTGTCACCCCATGGGATGCTCCAATGTTGATCGCAATGCGGCCGTCGTCGAGAATCCGCGCGATCTGCCCCTCACGGGCCTCTGGTGTTGGCGCCTCACCCGCGAGTGCGAGTGCCCCCCTCGTAGCAAGCACCGCAGGAGCGACCTCCTCCATCCCCTGGATTAGGTTGGAGACGAGTTCGTTCAGTGCACTATTTGCCGCCCTTCCGACGATTGTCTCATCGAACTGATTGCTCCCTACTCTGATCTCATCGATCAGCGGGGTTGGCGGCCCGCTCCCTGGTTTGATCTGGAAGTTGACCGGGGCGATGTATGAAATGCCGTCCCACAGCTTGGCGGTGTACATCCCTGGAGGCATCTGTAGATTTAGCGTGTTGCGCTGGTCCCAGAACCACTGCTTACAGCCGCCGGTGTTGATGAACTGCCAGCCGAGCCACTTAAGAGGAGTCCCCCCGCTCATCTCGATCACAACATCGTACCATGCTGACGGGCCTGGGTTCAGGTAGCCAATGTTCACGGTCTCACCAGTGTAGTAATAGGACTTGTCCGTGCACAGACCACCGGTGCAGACGTTAGTGACAGCCGGTTGCGACAAGGCGACGATCTTTCCGATATCGACCGAGAAGCCAGTCGCTCCCTCCTCTTTCCCCTCAGAGGAGACCGCTTTCACAATTTCTGTAGTATAGACGTTCACCAAGCGGGCGGACATCGCCACGTCGACCGCCGCACTACTAACGCTTAAAAAGCCGAGGCTGAACGAGGCTTGTTGCACGTCGACTCTTGTTACAGAGCCAATGATTAACAGGTCAGCTCCGAGGATCTGCCCGGCGGTCGCAAGATCATTGGTAAAGGCTGGATTAAGGCCACGTTCCTGCATCACCGCTTCAAGCTCGCTTCGCTCCAGAACGCGCACACCGCTTTTCACTAGCCACGCGATCAACTCATCGGCTACTCCCTCTCCCACGTTGATGAATCCGGAGCCGCTACGGTCATCGAACCGTGCCACCGCCACCTTGAGTGAGGCAAGACGTGAGGCGGAAGATGGGCTAATCGGAACGACGAACGCTGCAGGCAGGGTATTGTTCGCCTCGTTCGATTCGTCTATCCGATCGAACGGCTGATCGGCCTCCACCACGATCGTGTGCGTTCCCAGTTGCGCTGTCCAGCTAACCGAGACGGCCTTTGTGCGGCCTACGTCAAGGCCAAACGAAATCGAGGGAGCATCAATCTGTGTCCCGTCCATAAGGAACCTAACATGGAATCTCCCCTCGGCATCGCTCGTGCCTACGTTTCTCACCGTTGCCGTAATCGTTACTTCTTCCCCGGCATGTGGACTTTGCGGCTGCCAGGAGATGTCGGTGACGACAAGATCCGGTTTGGAGAGGGCAACTCCCGTCGTCAACAGAACGAGCAGTAAGCTAACAATCAGTGAAAGGCGCTTCACCATCTCCTCCTTTTGCCTTCAAATAATCCTGCGTCCCTATCTACACCAATATCCTCGCAGAGTTTCACCGATCACCTCCGCCATTATACAGGATTTCATCTGACACCCCGTATACGCAAGAGCGGGAAGATGAGCGCTGCACCGAGGGCGACGAACACAAGCGCCATTCCAACCCCGCCCCAATCGGCAAGGAGGCCAATCACCGGTGCTATTCCAGCCATCAGAAGGGTACGAAGCTGCGACTCGACCGAGAGGCCGGTGGCCATCGTCCGCTGCGGGATGAGATCTGAGAGGTAGCCAACGATCATCGGCCGGCGGACATTCTGCAAGAAGTAGAATCCAAAAAATGCGGCGATAGAGAGTGCATGCACACCCCTCCAAGTGGAGAGGCCAGCCACGAACAGGAGAGCTACTCCAAAAAGGTAGGTAAGGTTCACCGCAGAGGGGAGCGAGCGCGCCTTCTCTTGCATCCGACTGGCATTGCTCGCCGCATAGCTCGTCGCCAGATAAATCAAGAAGTATAAAACTCCCACAACCACTGCCACCCGCTGATCCGCCCCGAAGGAGAGGAGAACCGGGAGGGCGAGGGCCTGGCTTTGCAAGACCGGTTGCAGATAGTCTTTAGTGGACTTAAAGACGGCATCGAAACTGGAGCCGTTGAACAGCCCCCGCAGTAGCTGCGGTCGACGAAACATCTTTAGGAATTCTCCTCCAGTGGTGACGATCCGTCCCACGAGCTTCCGTCGCCAGCTTCCCTCGACGGTGACGAGCTCTCCATCAAGCTCCTTGGGGTAGGAGGCCATGAGGAAAAGCTCAAGGATGTAGGGAACGATCGAGGCTAAAAAGACGATTCGATAGCTGCCAGTGTAGAATACGAGGCCAGCAGCGATGAGTGCGGCCAGCGCCGAGCCCAACTGCGAAGCCGCGCGGGTGTGACCGTAGTATTCGACCTTCAGGTGCTCGATCCCCTTAATTCGAAGATGCTCGAAGATCATCGCCTTGTGCGTTCCCGACCGAAACGTCTCCCCAAACGCGAACAGGACCATCGCCAGGGCGTAGATAGAGAAGCGAGGAAAGAGGTAGAACAAGGCAAAGGAGAGAAGATAGGAACTAAACGATGCGAGCATCGCTTTGCGTCTCCCGTAGGCATCGGCCACCACGCCGGTGGGAATTTCAAGGAGGTTTATGCAGATCTCACGGATGGAGAAGAGCGCCCCAATCTGCAGGAAAGACAGGCCCATCTCGCGGAAGAAGAGAACGAGGAACGGGTCAAAAAAACGGAGGTTCTTCAAGAACCCGTATGCTCGGAACTTCCGATACATCAAGTCTTTCGGGATCGCCACGTCTCACCTCTCTTGGTGAACCCACTTTCAGGCTCACTGGGTGGATTTTGCTCCATCCAACCTTTCGTGGGGCCCTACTCACAATCCGCTCCTACACGCAAATACGGTAATCAAAACCGAGTGAGTGGTCAAGCCGTCTGCGACAAAAGGACCCGATGACGGCATGGACTATATGATCTATGGCCGGGTGCCGGCGTTGTATCAGCTAAAACAGGAGAGCAAAGCGAAAAAAGCGCTGCGCGAGGCGACCGACTTCTTGCCTTTGATGGCAAAGAAGCTTATAAAGAGCCGCCACTGACGACCAAAGAGCGCGCGTAAGGGCTACGTGACCGTGGGAGGAAAAGACCAGGCTTATTAGGACTGAACCAAGCATGAACAATAGATATTTGGAGAACGCGCGCAAAGGAGATATGAATGACGAATAAAACACCGATTGCGCAAGTCCGCAACATCGGGGTGATGGCCCATATCGACGCGGGCAAGACCACGGTGACAGAACGGATCCTCTTTTTCACCGGAAAGAGTCACAAGATTGGCGAAGTGAACAACGGCGAGGCAGCGATGGACTGGATGGTCCAGGAGCAGGAGCGTGGAATCACGATCACCTCGGCAGCGACAACGACGTACTGGAGGGGCCATCGTGTCAACATCATCGATACGCCGGGACACGTCGACTTCACGGCCGAGGTGGAGCGTTCCCTGCGCGTGTTGGACGGAGCGGTGGCTCTCTTCTGCGCCGTGGGCGGGGTGCAACCCCAGTCAGAGACCGTCTGGCGCCAAGCAGAGAAGTACCGCGTCCCGAGGGTTGCCTTCATCAACAAGATGGACCGCACCGGCGCCGATTTCGAGGACGTGGTCGAGGAGATCAAAAAGGAGCTAGGCGCGAACGCGGTGCCAATCGTTATCCCCATTGGTGCCGAGGCCGATTTTCAGGGGTTGATCGACCTCGTGGACATGAAGGCCGTCTACTACGACGACACGCCGAAGGGGGTCGTCATCCGCGAGGAGGCGATCCCTCCCGAACTCCTTGCAAAGGCGCGTCAGGCAAAAGAGAAGATGGTCGAGCGGATCAGCGAGCAGGACGACCACCTGATGGAGCAATTCTTAAACGGGGAGACACCCGCGCGGGAAGAAGTGGTCCGGGCCATCCGGGTGGCAACGATCGAGGAGCGGTTCATTCCCGTGCTCTGTGGGGCTGCGTTCAAGAACAAGGGTGTACGCCGTCTGCTCGATGCGATCGTCGACTACCTCCCTTCCCCGGTGGACCTCCCTCCGGTGATCGGGGCGCACAAGGAGTTAAACGACGAGATCGTTAGGAACCCGAGCGACGACGCTCCGCTTGCGGCGCTTGCATTCAAGATCCAGGCCGATAAGCACATGGGGAAGCTAACCTACGTCCGAGTCTACTCCGGGGTTTTGAAGGCAGGGGAGTTCGTATTGAACTCCAGTCGCGACAAGAAACAGCGAATCGGCCGGCTGTTTGAGATGCACGCCAACCATCGCCAGGTGGTCGAGGGGCTGCACGCCGGGGAGGTCGGCGCGGTGGTCGGCCTGGCGGATACCCGCACCGGCGACACGATCTGCAGTCAGGATCATCCCATCCGGCTCGAATCGATCGAGTTTCCTACCCCCGTGATCGGCGTGGCCGTGGCACCGGCGAGCCGCGAGGACCAGGATAAACTCTCCAAAGCGCTCCACCGTTTGGCCGAGGAGGACCCGACGTTCACAGTGCGGTCCAACGAAGAGACCGGCGAGGTCATCATCTCGGGGATGGGGGAACTGCACCTGGAGATCATCATTGATCGTCTGCGCCGTGAGTTCAACGTGGAAGCTACGGTCGGCAGGCCCCAGGTAGCGTACCGGGAGACGATCTCAAGCGCCATCGACCACGAGCATCGCCACGTCAAGCAGACCGGGGGACGCGGCCAGTACGCACACATGCGGCTTCGCATCGAGCCGAGCAAGCCAGGATCAGGCCTGCAGTTTGCGGATGAGATTAAAGGGGGGAAGATCTCGCGCGAGTACCTGCGCGCTATCGAGCGGGGGATCATCGATGCGATGGCCAAGGGGCCATACGCCGGGTTCCCGATGGTCGACATCAAGGCGGTGGTCTACGACGGCTCGATGCACGAGGTAGACTCCTCGGAACAGGCATTCCGCACCTGCGGAGCGGCCGGGTTCCGTGAGGCGTGTCGCAAGGCCGGTCTTGAACTCCTCGAACCGATGATGAGCATTGAAGTGACTGCACCTGAGGATTACACCGGGGCGGTCACCGGGAGCCTAGCCGGAAAGCGGGGGAAGATCGTCTCGATGGAGACGAAAGGGAACGCCGCGATCCTGCGTGCGCGGGTCCCCCTCGCGGAGATGTTCGGCTACGCCTCCGAACTTAGAAATATCACCAGTGGCCGTGGGAACTTCACCATGCACTTCGAGCATTACGAGACCGTTCCGTATGGGCTCGCTGAGGAAATCGTCGAGGCACGGCGCAAGGCGAAGGCCGCTTAGCTCCCGGACAATTCAAGAACAAAACAGTATTTCTCAAAAAAAGCTCCTCGCTATTTGGCGAATCAGCCACTGGGCATCGGGACTGGCCTCTTGTGAATCAAGCCCTTTTTTTTGAGGAAGCCAGGAAAAATCCCGGTTTCTTGTGCGATAAATCCCCAAGGCCCATTCTCATGAGAAGCCCCGTTCTCTCGCCAAGACTCTAAGATCGCCAAGGGGCATCCGTTCTCATCGGTCTAAGACGTGTTCTTTCTGCATTACTTGTCTCCTCAACGTTAGGCAGTTGCTGTTGGTTTAAGCCAGGTTCAACTTCAAGATAGCACCCAAGAAAGACACTGGTTTTCTGTGTCTTCCATCTTCTCCGTCCTTTGCGTTCTTAGCGCCTGTCTGTGCCAGTGAGGCAGACAGGCCTTTGCGAGAGGCTTGCCGTTTCATCCTTTTTCTCAAGTTACCCGCGCGAAACAGCGAGGCGCCAAAAGAGATTGGGTTTGTCGGGGCGAGTGGAACTCGATGATCTCCACGTTTTTTCGCGGAACCCAGTCGCTTTCTCCTCAAGCCTTGATGTGGAAGGCATTATCACTTAAGGCAAGTGGGGAAGACAAGGATTACTTCACCGGGCTGAACCGCATGGCCTGCGAACCCCAGGAACCACACCTCCATTAAGTAGATATCCTACTTAACAGGAGCCTTTCCATCACTGTACAAATCCGATAGTCGACCCCTATTTACTCTCCACTGGGGTCTTAGTGGAGGTTTCCACTTCATGTACCAATTAGGACAGAAAAGAAAGGATGGCAGCCACTACCCCACCTACGATGAGCAGGGCAAGTAACAACGGAAGGAACAGTTGAAACAGTGCGATTATAAATGCTAAGACATCCTTGTTATCGATGTCGGTAGGTATAGGGGGGGCCTTTCTATTACTAAAACCTGTTGGCTTCTTGCGAAACAACTTATGGATGGTCATCGTAATGCTTAAACACACCCCGCAAAATGACAACTGACAAGGTGTCCCCCCTCTATATCCTTAAGCTTAGGCGGCTTTTTAGCACAGATAGGCCTCATGCTCGGGCACCTTGTATGGAAGCGACAACCCGGGGGAGGATTGATTGCACTGGGGACCTCCCCCTTCAAAACCACATCTCGGGTCCGCGATCGGGCATCGGGATCCAAGCTGGGGGATGCCGACAATAGTCCTTGGGTATAGGGATGTAAAGGCGCATCGAACACCTGCTCTCGGGAACCCTGTTCCACGATCTTTCCGAGATACATGACCCCGATGATGTCACTCAAATGACGGATGACGTCGAGGTTGTGGGAGATAAACAGGTAGGTAAGGTTCAGTTCCTTTTTTAGGCGATTGAGCATGTTGAGGATCTTGGCCTGGACGGAGACGTCCAATGCGGACGTCGCCTCATCCAGCAAGATAAAGACCGGATCCGCCGCTAGTGCCCTTGCAATCGCCAATCGTTGTCTTTGTCCTCCGCTGAACTCATGCGGGTACCGATAAAGATGCTCCACTTTCAACCCCACCTTCTCTAACAGATTGAGAACCAAGTCGTCTCGATCCTCCCCGTGTGCGATCCCGTGAATCGACAATGGCTCGCCGACGACGTCCGCGATAAGCATCCTCGGATCGAGTGAGGAGTAAGGATCCTGAAACACGATCGCGGTATCCTTCCGAAATGCCTTCAACTCCTTCTTGGAGAACTTGGAGATGTCCTTGCCGTTAAAGTAGATCTCACCGGACGTCGGGGAAATCAGGGCGAGGATCGTCCGGGCCAGGGTGGTCTTGCCGCAGCCGCTTTCGCCGACCAACCCAACTGTCTGGCCTTCGGGGATGGCTAGATCAACCTGCTCGACAGCATGCACCTTTCCTATCTCGCGGAAGAAGCTCTTGATCAGGAAGTGTTTGGTCAGTGCCTTGCATTCGATGAGGTTTGTGGACAACTTGTCTCCTTGCAGGATTAGAACAGATGACACGCTACGGTATGCCCCGGGCTGACCTCCAGCTCAATCGGTTTCTTTTCACTGCACACGGACGTGGCGTGGTCACATCTTGGATGAAACCGGCATCCGGATGGCGGATTGATCAGCCGGGGGACCGATCCCGGAATCTCTTCGAGGTTCTCTCCCGCGCTGTCTGCCGCCGGGATCGCTCGCAGCAGCTTCTGCGTGTAAGGATGCTTGGGACTGCGGAACACCGTACGCACATCGGCTTGCTCAACAATGCTCCCAGCGTACATCACTGCTACCCGATCACAGATCTGGGCGATGACGCCCAAGTCATGGGTAATCCACAACACGGAGGTCCCGAACTCCTCTTGCAAATCCTTGACCAGATTCAGGATCTGTCGTTCGATGGTCACATCCAGATTCGTCGTCGGCTCATCCGCGATGAGTAAGTCCGGTTCGCAGGTAAGGGCCATTGCGATCATCGCCCGCTGCCGCATGCCACCACTGAGTTCATGAGGGTAGTTCTTGGCCTTGTCGCGAGGATCGGGAAGCCCAGTCTGCTTTAGGATCGAAACGGCTTCGTTCGAGGCCGCTTTCTTAGCCTTTCCCTGGTGATATATGTAAGGTTCAGCCACCTGGTAGCCGATTTTGAACAGAGGATTCAGAGAGCTGGTTGGATCCTGAAAGATAATTGAGATTCGGGACCCTCTGATCGCGTTCATCTCCTTTTCGGTCTTCTGGAGCAGATCGTCTCCATCGAGCAGAACCCTCCCCGAAATTACCTTGCCGGGTTTCTGCACTAGTCCCAGGATGGAGGATGCCGTGACAGACTTGCCGCACCCACTCTCACCGACCAGGCCGAAGACTTCACCCTCGATAATGCCAAAACTCACCTCGTCGAGCGCTTCGACGACGCCTCCGTAGGTGAAGAATTGCGTTTTCAGGTTTTCAACCGCTAAGAGAACGTTCGCTGTTTCCATTTCACCTCGGTGATTCTCCTCAGTTTTGGATCCAACGCGTCGCGAATGCCGTCTCCCAAAAGGTTGAACCCCAGTACCGTCATGGCGATGCCAAGTCCGGGGAAGACCGAGACCCACCATGCCTGCATCAAGTAGATTCGTCCATCACTGACCATCCGTCCCCATTCCGGTAGGGGGGGTTGCGCACCGAATCCCAAGAAACTGAGCGCTGCCGTCGCCGTGATGATCCATCCCATGTCCAGCGTCAACGTCACCAGGATGGGGGACAGACAGTTCGGCAAAATATGTCGACGGACAAGATACCAGTTGCCTGCGCCTCGGGAACGTGCCGCCTCGACATAGTCCGTTTCGCGTACGGACAACGCCTGCCCTCGGATCAGTCTCGTGTACATCGGCCACCACACAATCGACAACGCGATCATGGCATTGAACAGTGAGGGGCCCAGTGCCGCCGAGAACGACATGGCCAAAATCAGCGATGGAAAGGCTAAGAAGACGTCGGTGAACCGCATAATGACCTCGTCGCGCCATCCACCGAACAGACCGGCAATCCCTCCCAGAAGGACGCCAATCGGAACGGCGATCACGAGGACGATGAGACCCGCCCGTATACTGTATCGTGCGCCGAACAACATCCTGCTCAGCACATCCCGGCCCATCTTGTCCGTTCCGAACCAGTGCGCCTTGGAAGGAGGGATGAACCGCTCTTTGATCTTGACCTCGTAGGGATCATACGGGGCGACGCGGGAGCCGAAGATTGCCAGAAAGAGGAACATACCGACGAGCAGGGCACCGATGACAGCCAGGGTGCTCTTGCGCAGCACATAGAGAGTGAGGCCGAACTCCTTGGTTATCGGGTGCAACCGCCGCTTCAGGATGCGATACCGCGAAGTGAACGGGAAACCTTCGGGTAGCCTCATCGCGTCTTCCCTCCTACTCGGACCCTTGGATCGATGATGCTATAGAAGATGTCGACGACCAGATTCGAGAGGATCATCACCGTCGCGGCAACAAGGGTGAATCCAACCATCGCGGGCAGATCCACCTGCACGATCGAACCGGCGGCATAGCGACCCATTCCTGGCCAGGAGAAGATTGTCTCAAGGAGGACCGTTCCGCCGAGGAGCCAGCCGAAGGTGACGCCCAACACCGTGATCGGGGGGATGATCGCATTCTTGAGCGCGTGTCGATAGATGACAATCCTGGCCGGCAGGCCCTTGGCTTTGGCGGTCACCACGTACTCGGATTCGAGAACCTCGAGCATGCTCCCCCGCGTGATGCGCACCAGATAACCCATCGTGTAGAACGCGAGCGTGACAGCTGGCAGGATCAGGCGGGTCGCGGCATCACCGAAGGCAGACCAGTTCCAGTTCAAGACGCTATCTAACAGAATAAACCCCGTGTATCGGTTTATCTCAACCACACTTCGTCCGAACGCGGGCACCCAGCGCAGCTTGTAGTAGAAGAAAAACTGCATCAATAGCGCCGACCAGAAGAGAGGAGTGGAGACTCCCGTCAGGGCAACGACGCGCGAGAAATGATCGGTTGGTTTGTTGCGTCTGAGTGCCGAAACGACGCCCAGTGGAATGCCGATGACGATCGCGAGGACGAACGCGAAGAACGCCAACTCGAAGGTCGCGGGAAAAAAAGCCTTCAGATCGGTGAGAACCGGCCGACCGCTCGTCGCAGAAACGCCCAAGTCGAAGTGCAAGATTAGGCTCTTTAGGTAATAGTAGATTTGAAGGTAGACCGGATCATTCAGGTGGTAGCGTTCCCGCAATGCCTCGACCTGTTCGGGACGGGCTTTTGGACCGGCCCATGCCCTGGCCGGATCAGCGGGAATGACATAAGAAATGATAAACACCAACACCAATACACCCAGGATAACGGGAATAAGAAGCAACAATCGTCTCAGAATGTAATTACGCAACTTCATGGAGATTTCCTCTGCCTACTGGAGCGACGCCACGTATGATACGGCATGAAAAAACGGGGGGCAGGAAGATCACCTGCACCCGCCCCCCGCTGGAGTCGTTTTCCTAGCCGCCTTTAGTCCTCTTCAAAGTACAAGGCCGCGAAGTTGATCTGTAACGCCGGGTTGTAGTAGTAGCCCTTCACCCGTTCGTTCAGAATGGTCACGTTGATGTTCTGTGCCACCCAGATGTAGGGGGCATCCTCGAACGTCAGCTCCTGGATCTGTTTGTAGAGCTCGGCGCGCTTGGCCGGGTTAGGTTCGACCTTGCCCTGATCGATCAGCGTGTCCATCTCGGGGTTGGCGTAGCTTGATCCATAGATGGCGTCCGAGTTGTCAGCCCCAAGGACCGCGTCAGCGTAGTTGTCCGGATCAGGGTAGTCGGGTAGCCATCCGGTGAACATCCCGTCTGACTCGTGAGCGCGCATAACCTTGTATGCAATCGCCCACACGATTTCACGGATGATGAGGTCAAAGCCGATCTTCTTCAGCTCGCTCTGATAGAGTAGCGCTTGCTGCATCCGAACTTCATCGCCGATCGGAAGCAGGATCTCCGCGTCGAGTAGCTTGTAGTCCTTGTGGCGGACACCCACTCCAGGGTCGCCTGGCCACACCCAGCCTGCCTCATCGAGAAGCTGGTTGGCCTCTTCTAGATCAAGATGGTAGCGCTGATCCTCAGGGATGGCGTAGTAGCCAAACATGCCCGCCGGAACGGCTCCTGTCAACCGGCTACCGTAGCCCTGGTAGATGAACTCGATCGAATCCTCGTACGGGTAGGCGTAGGAGATCGCCTGTCGAACGGCCTTCTCAGCCAACGGACCGCGGCAGCCCAGCGCGATGAAGTCGATGTCAAACGAGGCGAAGGGTGCAATGATCAGGTTTTCCGCCCCTTCAACCTCGGGTACGTTGACCTGTGGGAAGTACGGATGGATATCGGCATCCCCCGCACGCAAAATCATGATGCGGGTCGCCATTTCCAGGACGATCGGGGCCTCGATCGTCTTGATCTTTCCCTTCTCTCCGAAGTAGTCGTCAAACCGCTCAAACACGAGCCGCTCCGCGGGGATCCACTCCTTCAGTGTGTACGGTCCGGAACCGGCGCCTCCCTCGTTCTGGTTCATCCACAGGTTCTCCTCGTCAGCAACTATGCCGCCATGAGCTTCCACCACGGCAGGGTTGACGATCGAGGCAGACGTGTGGGTGAGGATGCCCAGCGCCGCTACATACGGTATCAATAGGTGAATCTCAACGGTGTAGTCATCGATGACCTTGACGCTGTCGAGATCCATCAGCATCTGAATCATCCATGCCGGCTCCTGGTTCATGGTGATTACTCTGTTGAAGGAGTAGCGCACCGCTTCGGCCGTGACGGGATCGCCGTTGTGGAACACGGCATCTTCCCGCAACTTGAATGTGAGGACCATTGCGTCGTCGGAAACCGTCCACTCCTTGGCGAGCTGAGGCGCGAACTTGCTTGCGTCGGCACCCTCATACGTGAGCAGTCGGTCGTAGCAGTTCTCCTGGATGACCGACGATCTCGCATCGTATGCCTTCGCCGGATCGGCTTCGCCGGGTTCCCCGTAGAACAGGTAGGTCAGCTTATCCGATGCCGCCAGTCCGCACACGAACAACAACGACACTGTCACAAGCAGCAAACCGAACGTCTTGCACCAAACATTCCTTTTCACTAGTTCCCTCCTTAACCTTTGTCGATTCTTTCAAAGCCACCACAGTATATCGCCGTTTGACCTATCACCTCCCCTGTATCCTCGATTCTATACAGGATATACCTTTCCAGTTTTCTTGTCAACAGTTGTGGAGCACTGAAAAACCACTTTTTGTAGTAATCCCGAGATACCACCCTGCGAAGAGATTCCTGTTCGCGGAACTTCTCAGCCGACCGGAGCTCCAACTCTATCCTAAGACGGGCCACTTCTCCCTTGAAACGGGAACTCCGCTTTCACGATCGACGTTAAAACACTCCCAGATCCTGGAGAATCTCATCGATCTTGTCTTCCAACGGCAGCTTGGGGTTGCTAGAATGACCACCGCATAGTCCCATCTTGTCGAGTGGGTATTTAAGGGCCTTTCGCGCTTCCCCGACGGAGTGAACGGACCAGATACTGTATCGATTGTCAACCCCCCTAGTCCACCGGTGAGCGGTACGGCTCACCACTCCTGTAGACGGCATGAGCAATCAGAAGCAGTTTCCTTGTTGCAGCGATCCGCGCCATGATAAGGACAAGGTAATACACTAAAGCGTCAAGAGGGGACAGCGGGGAATTAAGAAGCGCCTACAAAGTCAGCCCTAGCCTCAGAGGGAAATACGTGTTGTGTCACCGGAATACCTGATGCGAAACGGTAACCCAACAATCTGCCCCGCAGCCTCTTGTTAGTGTTATAATGCCATATACTGAGTTCCTCATGAAAGAGAGGAAGCTATGCACATTGCCTACTTTGATGAATCTGGTGACGACGGATATCCAAACACGTCTTCAGAGCTATTCGTCCTCGATCGACGGTCAGATCGAGTTCTCTCAAATTCTAAATGGTCTACCATTCCTACATAATCTCACCATAGTCTGCCGCTTGTGATAAGGATTACGGACATTCAGAGGTGTTTATGCTAATGTAGCACCAGGAAACCTTTGAAGGAGGTAGATGATGACGCTGGGGACTTGGTTGCTGCTGTCGTTCTTCTGGACGTTCTGGATCTTCGCCTTTGCTGGGTTTTGGTGTGGCGGACCGTGCTAATCCGTTAATCGCGACTCGCAAGGCCATACCAAATGGGATGCTACCCCACGTGCGTGGTCTCGGCGCTGTTCAAGGCAGGCAGCTTGAAAAGAGAGGCGGAGCCGAGACGAGGGAATACGATGCGCTGTTGTTAGCTTAGTTCTACAAGGAGGGACAACGATGAACAGAATGGTGGCGTGCCTTTTTGGGATAGGGATAACCCTTGTGCTGCTATCCGCTCTGGTGGTTGGAGGGCCAAATTCTTCGACTCCAACCATCACGGCGTCGGTGGTCGACGTCGTTGATGGCAACACGATCGTGGTCAACATCCTCGCCGTGTCCGATGCCTCACCGGTCTTCGTGGGAGACACCGTGCACATCAGCCTGATCGGGATCGAGGTCACGGAAAGCGGCGAGGCGCTCTGGGAAGCAAATGCAGATGTGTACACCAATATGATCATCGCCAGGACAGTGTATTTGGCGGTCGATTTCACCTCCGCCATCTTGTGGAAAGGCGGCGACGAGCCTCTATCAGCCTATGTCTACCTCGATCCTGAGGGGAAGACGCTGGTGAATTCGACGCTTATTGCGATGGGATTCGCTGAAGCGGTTACTTCGTCAACGGATACTCACAAGGCGACAAGTGTGGCGACGTCCGAGGTGCAAGCTGAAGCCTCTAGCACAGCGATGGCCGAGGCACCAACCGCGGCATCGACCATTACCACTGGGGCAAATAGCGTGTGGACACCTGCCCAATCCACCGCTTGTACCACCGTCCTGGCGGGGCCGAGGGGGTGTTGCTGTTGTCCGTGTGCCTGTGCCTGCCTAATTCCAGAGCCGCTCAGCCTGCTTCATCTTACATCCTGCGTTCGGCGCGGCAACTACGCCAAGCTCGAGCTCGAAGCCGTTCCCGGGGCGTGGTACCAGATCGACGTTGGCTACCATTCAGACCTCAGCACAGACCTCGCCCTGAGCCCCCGAGCGGCGTTTTGCGGAGTCGTTAGGTGGCGATGGAAGGTACACTTGCACACCCCGCAGGGCACATGGCCGATCACCGTGACAGCTCGCTTGGACGGGGAGATCATTGGACGGCTTGATACGTGCATCACGGTACGGCGCTGATCGTTTCACGGGGTGTCTACCAATACCTAATCCATCTTTTTAATGCCAAGGTAGGCCTTATCGGAAGGTGGGGCTTGAGGGGGGAACAGAGGGTCAGATACTGTATCGATTGTCAAGCCCCTAATCCACCGGTGAGCGGTACGGCTCACCACTCCTGTAGATGGCATGAGTAATCAGAAGCAGTTTCCTTGTTGCAGCGATCCGCGCCATGATGGAGTGAAGTAATACACTAAAGCGTCAAGATGGGACAGCGGAGGATTAAGAAACACCTACAAAGTCAGTCCTAGTCTTTGCGAGAAATAGGTGTGATGTCCCCGGAATACCAGCACCGAGGATCAAAGCCTGCCTCTCACCTTCTCCGAATGACTTTGTGGTGATCCCTTTCTTCGATCTTCGATAGATTCAGTAATGATGCGGATCTCACCGTTTACACGCATTGTGGCAAGTTTGCGGCTCTTTATCATTTTGCGAATCTTCTCGCAATCGACCCCCAAGACCTTGGTGGCTTCGTCAATCGTAAGTAGTCTCGGCAGCTCAACCCCATCGTATATCACGCGGCAACCTCCGCTCCATGATCGACCGCAAGCCACGCAAGGTCAAGTGATGCTCGGGCACGCCGACCTCTCCACCGCCATGATCTATACGCACATTCACAACCCGGAGGTGGAGAACGCCCTCAAATCCTTTCGCCAAGGAGCGGTGGTAGTAGTGTAGTTTGATCGGATGAAAGACCCATAAGTAGGCAGTGAGTCGCCCTGGCCGCTGGGCTTTTACCGCCAGATGTCAGCGAAACGTTACATAGCGGCCAAGTGGACAATTCTAAAACGCCCTTTTGTTGTGTGCTTGAGGTGGTGATGTAACACAATGCCAATTGTGTTACATCAGGGTGTCGGTTAACCGCTTTCGCCTATTCGGGTGTCAAAAAAACCAACCCTTTTGAGCTTTCGCAAGATGGCTGATCAAGTTTTTAGCGCCGGTGAACAGCCGCGGTCTGAGTAGCGCTCCGGGGTCTGTGGCGATATACTTTATGCATGAACTGGGGAAGGCCGTACAAGGAGAAGACATACAACAACCCACCTGTTATCGAAGCCCTATGCGAGTTTCAGTTCGAATCAAATTCTTGGGACCTCGCTGTGCCTGGCTTAATTTACGAGCGAGTACAAGACACTTTCCCCAAACGCCGTTCAGCCAAGGTGGTTTCGGTATCCCTTTCGCCGCAGAAGGAAGGCATCGAACAGCAAGTCCAAACCGAGGAGCGCGTGCGTTTCCTGCGTGAGGATGAAAACGCATTAATCCAAGTTGGTCGCTGGTTTCTGGCTATCAATCATTTAAAGCCCTATTCTTCTTGGCGTGAGTTCCTGGGCCTAATTGAGCAGGGCCTCACTGCCTACCGAGAGATAGCAGCTCCAAAGCGCATCCGGCGTGTTGGCTTACGATACATAAACCGGATTGAGATCCGGGAGAAGTCCATTGAGCTAGAAGATTATTTCCACTTTCGCCCTTTTATTGGGCCAGAGCTGCCGCATAATATCGACGCGTTTATCTCTGGAATACAAGTCCCCTTTGAAGGTTCGAGAGATACTTTGAAGCTGCAGCTAACAAGTACAACTGCTAAAGACCCCAATGCTATTGCTACGATATTAGACCTTGACTATTTTCTGGTTAAGGCCGGAGCTGTAGCACCGGACAACGTATTGGAATGGGTTGACGCCGCACATGAGCGCGTCGTAGAGTGTTTTGAGGCGTCTATTGCAGAACGGCTTAAAGAGAGATTCGAGGAGGTGAAGGAATAGATGCCCTATTCAGCAAGCTTCATTGGCAGTCTATACTCATTCCCTCAACGAGGTTCAGCAACCTCGTCTGTCGAGGTAATATGGCCAACTGGGTTGAGTTCTGCAGCAGTGAATGTGCTAGTCCTCCCTCGTGGCTATATGCCTCTCCGAAGAGTGCCAGAGATGATCAGCAGCAGGCGAGAAACGAACTCATCAACGGTTCTCATTGCCCAAACCGAGGTAAAAGTGCTTGAGGAACTGTACATATTCAGGAGGCGAACAGAAGTCCTCAGGTTCCTTGATCGGAACCCGTTCCTTGCTCCATTACTGCTAGAGGCTGCTGAGAAAACCACACACTTCTTCCCTGCCTCGCAGCTTTCCCTTGAAGTTATCTCAGACTTCGAAATGGATGACTCTTCCCAACTACTTGCGTCAATCACAACATGCCTTGCTGTAGACGCTGCTCTCGAGAGGCTCGATGAATTTGATGCTGATTGGTGGTTAGAAGTTGCAGGACAGGCAAATGGGAAACTCTGTATTGATCTGGAGTTCGAGTGAGCTTTAACTGGACTGAATACTTGAACCTGGCACGGTCACTCGTCGGGCAGAGCACAGCATTCCCAAGCGAGGAAGCCAAGAAGCGCTGCGCTATTAGCCGTGCGTACTACGCAGCTTTGTTGATAGCGCGGACCCACCTAGCAAGCCAAAGCCCGCCTGTTATTCCAACATATCGGGACAACATTCACAAATTCGTTCCCGATGAGCTCCAGAAAACCCACAACAGGGATGCCCAAAAAGCGGCAGCAGAACTAAGACGTATGCGGAAGGACCGAGGCAAGGCGGATTACGACGACGCCGTACAGAACTTATCCACTATAGTATCGATAAGCATAAGACGAGCCGAAAGCGTAATCCGACTCTTGGTCCAGATATAGACAGGAATTTCGATGCCAGTTTTCCGCAACGGTAGGTTCCTATCGTTGCGATAGCTCTGACAAGCCAAGCGGCCCTCCCACCTGGATATCATGAAAGGGCCGCGTCTCCAAAAGGAGGTGCTACTTGCCTTCTTCCCGCTTCAGATACTGCAGGATTGCTTCCACTACCAGGTAGTTGACCGAGCGATCGTTTTTGTCTCCCAGCTTTATCAACCGCTGAACGGGCTTCTGGGCCATCTTCGATTGCGGAATGTAGATCGACAGCTTGTCGGAGAGTACCTTCTTAGCCATCCGTCACCCCCTTATCACAGGCTACCTTAACTGTTACGCGGGGGTACGTCAATAAGTTGCCAGTGGGGAAAGCTGTGCCGCGAGTAAGCCGCTGATACTCGCGTTTGGAACACTGGTTACCGCATGAACTTCCGACCGATTACAAGGACTGTAAGCGCCATCATGATGTCCCCCAAGACCCTGGCCGCTTCGTCAATCGTAAGTAGTCTCGGCAGTTCAACCCCATCGTATATCACGCGGCAACCTCCGCTCCATGATCGACCGCAAGCCAAGAAAGGTCAAATGGTGCTCTGGTACGCCGACTCTCCACCGCCATGATCTATACCCACATTCACGACCCGGAGGTGGAGGACGCCCTCAAATCCTTTCGCCAACCGACGGCGGTAGCAAGTTGAGATGCTGTCCTAATGACGGCCACGGAGAAGCTCTTTGAGCTTAATCCTCAACCTGTACGCCGATATCCCTCAGTGTTCTAGCTGGGATCTTCTTCTTATACTTTGCTCTGCGATGATGGCGCCATATCCACGTCCTATACTCTACGACAAGATTTGTATCGACATCACCAGTTACTTTACAAGCTTTTATCCGGCCACGCGGTCTGGCCTTGAAATCAACCGAAGGTGGCCGTGGTACTAAGTTTGCTGGGGGGACTATCCTAGTTGTTGCATTTGGCGTCACATCGAAGTCCTTTTTCCCGAAGAGTCTATTGGCTTCCGGCCACGAAGTCTCAATATAGATAGGAACTTCACCTGGATTCTCCAAATGCAGCTTGATTTCTAAATAGGGACCATCGGAGTCCCTTTTACTGTTGATCCGAATACCAGGTCCTCCGAACAGAGGTTTAGGCCTAGGGAACTTGCCCTTTAGCAAGAGGAAAAGGCTCAAGAGACTCAGAGCTAGAATAGCTCCCGAGATACCCACCATAGTATTCATCCCCCTTCCCGCTTCAGATACTCTAAGATCGCCTCCACTACCAGGTAGTTGACCGAACGTTCCTTCTTGTCTCCCAGCCTAATCAACCGCTGAACGGGCTTCTGGGCCATCTTCGATTGCGGAATGTAGATCGACAGCTTGTCGAGGACTTCCTTCTTAGCCATTTGTTACCCCCCTTATCACAGACTACCTTAACTGTTACGCGGGGGTACGTCAATAGGTTGGCAGTGGGGAAAGCTGTGCCGCCAGCAAGCTGCTGGGACTCGTGTTTAGAGCACTGGTTACCGCATCAACTTCCGGCTAATCACTACCACAGTCAGTGCCATTAACACACCACCGACCACGGCTTCTATCGAGGTCAACGCTTTCCCCAACAGGCGGCCAGGATGAATATCTCCAAGGCCTAGTGTAGTGAACGTAGTCACGCTGAAGTGCAATGCGATCACCCAGTTGGAAAGCGTCCAGACACTCTTCACCATCCTCCCGATTAGGCTGGGAAAGCCTGCGTACAACCCCCCGAAAAGGACAATCAACACAGCCCAACTGATCAAGGGCCGCACAAGGCTCGTTCCGTAGGCAATCGGCAGCCGCAAGAAAACGACCTCAAATGGATACCCCACAATAGCCAGAAGTCTCTCTCGACCTGAACTTGCCAAGCGTGATCGGCGCCGCCACAGCTTTTCGAAATAGTAAGCAGCGTCAGCTCGTTCGCGCTCGTCCATTTTCGCGAAGGTCCTTCTGGCAAACGTCCAAAACATGTGGCCCGAAGACCACTTCTTCAGTGTTACACCCTCGCGGTTCCTCTCCAACCATAGGATAGTTGGTCTTCGGGTTCCTAGAGAAATGCGTGCCATCTTAGTTTCCGAGACTCCAACGTGCCCCTTGAATGTAGCACCGCAAAAGTTAGCACCCCTCTTGATCGTGGCATTCTCAAAGGAGGCATCCCCCCCGATCATGGCATTCTCAAAGGAGGCATCCCCCCCGATCATGGCAATGTTGAAGAAAGCGTCGCCCTTGATCGTGGCGCGCTCAAAGGAGGCGTTCGCTCCAATCGTGGCGTCGACGAAGTTAGTGCCCCGCTCGATCGTAGCGTTGACGAAGAAAGCGTGCCCGCCGATCGTAGCGCCCATGAAGTTAGCGTCCCCGTTGATTGTGACATCCTCGAAGTAAGCGTGTCCCCCGATCCTGGCGTTGAAGAACGAAGCGTGCCCTTCGATCATGGCATGCTTGAAGGAAGGGCTCCCCTTGAACATGGCGCCGCCGAAGTTAGCGTCCCCCTTGATTGTTGCTTCACCACCTATGAGATCTCCAGCGATTTCTTTGGGGAGAATCAGTTGGCCAGCTTCTCGACTACCGCCACTGGCTACAATACCGGTGGGGAAAAAGTATCCCCGGAAGTCATATCGCGGGTTTCTCGCTTCCTCGGGTCCGTCCCCATCTATCTGCTCGTAGAATTTCTGCTTAAACCTTTGGACATCCTTCTCCCCCGGCTCGTGGAAGATGCAGTAATCCGATCCGGGCTCAGCCGAGACTCTGCAGTGGTAATCGGGGTTAAGCGCACTTCGCCATTCGCACATGTTTATTAACGCTACCTAGTTGTTTGTGGCCAAACCTTGCTTTTTTAATTTAAGCAAGATACCCATGTTCCACCATACTGATGGCTCACAAGCCTACTCCTTCAACCTGACTCCCGTTCCATAGGCGAGGATCTCGGCAGCACCGGACATGGTCTGAGAGGTGGTGAACCGCACTCCCACAACGGCGTTCGCGCCAAGGCCTTCTGCCTCCTTCACCATCCGCTCGATCGCCTGGTCGCGTGCCTGGGTGAGCATGCGCGTATAGTCCTTGATCTCGCCCCCGACAATGTTTCGCAGGCCGGCCATGACGTCTCGCCCGAGGTGGCGGGCACGGATCGTGTTCCCACGTACAAGACCAAGTACTTTCTCGATCTTTTGTCCCTCTACAAACTCAGTCGTCACCAGAAGCATCATTTCCCTCCTTTTTTCGTTCCAAGATCAAACCTAAAACCACGATGATCAACCCAGCCGCTCCGATAAGGATCACCACCTTGAAGAAGATCCCGATCCCCGGTGCGGTGATAAGCAGGCGAATCAGAAAGTAGGCGACATACCCGCCTAAAAGACTCCCTGCGACGATCATCAGCCAATAGCCAAGTTTAAGCATCTTGCTACCTCCTTAAAGGGGATCTTATAGCTCGCCCCAGTTCTTACCACACACAACCTTCACTTCCAAAGGAAGGCGAAGCCCCATCACTTCCTCCATCTCCTTTTTGATCCTCGTCATTGCCTTCTCACAGTCTTTTTCCTTTGCCTCGAAGATCAACTCATCATGGATCTGGAGGAGCATCTTCACCTTGAGGACGCCGCCATCGATCAATCGATCGATCGCAAGCATGGCAAGCTTGATCAGGTCGGCAGCTCCCCCTTGAATCGGGGTGTTGACAGCGTTTCGCCGGTCAAAGTTGCGGCGAGGGATGTTTTTTGAGCTTAAATGCGGAAGCGGCCGGCGGCGGCCGAGGAGCGTCTCGGCATAGCCACATTCCGTAGCAACGGCGATCATCCGATCGATATACTCCTTTGCTTTGGGGTAGGAAGAAAAGAAGCGGTCGATGTAGGCCTTGGCCTCTGAGCGGGAGATCCCCAACTCACGAGCAAGCCCGTACGGGCTTATCCCGTAGATGATCCCAAAGTTAATCCGTTTGGCCGCATCGCGCAGCTTGGAATTAACCTCCTCCTCGGGAAGGGCAAAGATGCGGCTGGCGGTCATACGGTGGAGGTCCTTCCCTTTCTTAAACGCCTCGATCAGGGCCTCATCCTCAGATAGATGGGCGAGAAGGCGAAGCTCAATCTGCGAGTAGTCGGCCCCGATCAAAAGCGAGCCTTGCGGGGCGACGAAGGCGCGACGGATCCGCTCCCCCACCTCCGTACGGATAGGGATGTTCTGCAAGTTGGGGTCAGAGGAGGAGAGCCGGCCCGTGGCGGTGGAGGTTTGATGAAACGATGTGTGGATCCGGCCGGTTTCCGGATTTATCGCCTCCGGCAACCGTTCGATGTAGGTGTTTAAAAGCTTCTCAAGTTCCCGGTATTCGATCAGCTTCCCTGGCAGAGGGTGCTTGACTGCCAACTCGGAGAGGACACGGGCGCTCGTAGAGGGGCCGGTCTTGGTGCGCTCGATCACAGGCAGGCCAAGGCGGTCAAACAGGACAGTAGCCACTTGCTTGGGAGAGCTCGGATTGAACGACTCACCCGCGATCTCGTATAAGTCCTCCTTGATAATATTCAATTGTTCCCGAAGATCCACCCCTTGTGAAGCGAGGATCTCGCGATCGATGAGGATTCCGTTCTGTTCCATCCGGGCCAGTACTGGGACGAGGGGAACCTCCACCTCACGGAAGAGCTTTGTCGCGTTGACCCGCTCCAGCGCTTCCTCAAGCGGTCGTTTAGCGCGAAAGACGACCTCAGCGTCCTCGGCGGCATAGAAGGTCGCCTTGTCCAAAGGAACAGCGGCGATCTGTCCGTTCTTACCAGCAAGCTCGCTGTAGGAGAGCATGTCGTAACCTAAATAGACCCTGGCAATCTCCTCCAGGTTGTGGCGCCGCTCCTGCGGACGGGCAAGGTGAGAGGCGATCATGGCATCAAAGGAAATCCCACGCGGGTGTAGTCCGTACCGCCTGAGGATAACAAGGTCATACTTAAGGTTCTGCCCGAGAATCCGTGGGGTCTCTTCCTCGATCAGGGGTCGCAGTGCATCCATAACCTCGTCTAACGCGAGTTGAGCGGGAACCCCGAGGTAGTCGTGCCCAACAGGGATATAGTAACCCTCATACGGTCGAGGAGAAAGGGCAATACCAACTATTTTAGCCCGCATCGGGTCACGACTCGTCGTCTCCAAATCAAGTGAGAATTCCTCCCCTTTTAAAATCTCCGCCACTAGGCGGTCGAGTTCGCTTTTTTTGAGGATCGTTTTGTAGGTCGCTTTCCCCTCATCTTTTGTCACTTTTTTGAAAGCGGTCGTCTCTTTAAATCCAAGCTCGTTTAGTACGGAATGGAACTCAAGCTCGCTTAGAAATTGGGCCAACCCCTGAAGATCAACTTTGCCCAGGCGATAGTCCTCAGGGATCTTCCCCACAGAAACGTCCTTCTTAAGGGTGATCAACCGGCGGGCGAGAAGGGCGTCAGCGGTATGGGTCTTAAGGTTCTCCCGTACGCGCGCGTTTTTTACCTGCTCGATGTTGCGCAAGATCGCATCAAGGGAGCCAAACTGCGCGAGAAGACGGGAGGCAATCTTCGGACCGACGGAAGGGACCCCAGGGATGTTGTCCGAGGTGTCACCGACAAGAGAGAGCAAATCGACAATCTCCTCCGGTAGGACCCCGAACTTATTGTGCACCTTCTCTTTATCGAGGATTTCACCTTCACTATCCGGTCGATGGCCGGTCGGTTGGATGATAGACACTTTCTCGTCCACAAGCTGCGCTAGGTCCTTGTCCGAGGTGGCGATCAACACTGTCAACCCCTTCTCTGCAGCGCGGCGGGTGATACTGGCCAGGATGTCGTCGGCCTCTATTCCTTCCTCAAACCGCACGTTCACGCCTAACAGATCGAGCAACTCCTGGATAATTGGAATTTGCGAGGCGAGCTCACCTGGCATCTTCTTACGGGTCGCCTTGTACGACGGAAGAAGCTCGTGGCGAAAGGTCTTCCCCCCAGCATCGAAGACGACGGCAACATAGGCGGAAGGGAATGAGCGCATGATCTTAAGCAAAGCCCGCCAGAAACCGTAAACCGCGTTCACAGGTCGACCATCGCGCGTGGAGAGCTCGCGGATGGCGTAAAACGAGCGGTAGGCGAACGAGTGTCCGTCAAAGAGCAAAAGCCTCTTTTCGTCGGGCTCCTCCGGCAAGTTGAGAAGTTCTTTATAGGTAGTCACATTCACCCCTGTCTATCCCTTGCAGGTCGAGCATGTAGCAGAGCGCAAGGGCAAGCCCGTCAGCGACGTCATCCGGGTGAGGGATCTCATTAAGGTGAAGGAGTTGTTTCACCATCGCCTGCACCTGCCCCTTGCTTGCCTTCCCGTAGCCGGTGATACGCTTTTTTACCTGAAGCGGGGTATAGCCGCGCACGGGGACGCCTACCGTGGCCATAAGGAGCGCCCCACGCGCCTCAGCGGTGAGCATTGCCGTGCGGGCGTTCCTCGCCAGGAAGACCTCCTCAATTGCCACTCCATATGGATGATAGGTCGAAATCAGGGCACACGCCTCCTCGTAGATCTCCCGCAGCCGCTGTGCTCGAGGTATTCCCTTCGTGGTCTCAATAATCCCCCCGGAGATCACCTCCCAGCCATCAGAAAGCGCGTGCACGACCCCATAGCCGGTAACAGCAAGGCCGGGGTCAAATCCAAGGGTAATCGCCTCACCCTTCATGGCAAGAAATCCCGCAGCTTGCGATGCTCTTCATCCGCGTCACGGCAGGTGTGGTCAGGATGCTCGTTTAGATTGACACCGCAAACCGGACACAGCCCGCGACAATCGGGCCGACAGAGCGAATGCGGGTCGAGCGAGGCCAGGATAAACCCCACAATCTGCGGAGAAAGGCCGAGGATATCCACCCCAGCAGGAATGGAAACCTCGAACACCTCTTTAAGATCTACCTGCGTGTGCACTGGGGCGAGGCAACGGCGACACGGTCGCTCGATCACGGTCTTGATCTGTGTGTCGAAGTAAAGGGTGCCAAGCTGGGCGAACGCCTTTCCACTCACTACAATATCCTCCAGAAAGCGAACATCCTCAGACAATGATGCTGTCTCCTCCGCGCTCAGCCGAAGGTTTACAGGAAATCTCTTCCCAGAGTTGTTGAGAAACTTGACCACGTTAAGGTTCATCATTCCGTAGACGGCGTGCGACATCCGCCGTCCTCCTCCCCTCCTTAACATCATGAACTCGGATGATATCCGCTCCGTTGATTACTGCCACGGCGTTTGCCGCAATCGTTCCCTCCAGTCGCTCACCTGCTGGTAGGTTAAGAATTTCGCCGAGGAACGACTTGCGCGAAAGACCGATCAAAATCGGTACATCAAGGTCGGTGAAACTGGAAAGCCCCCTCAGGATGGTGAGGTTATGCTCTAATCTCTTCCCAAAGCCGATCCCCGGGTCAATAATAATCCGCTCTCGGGGGATTCCCGAATGGAGTGCTGTCTCAATCCGCTCAGCGAGAAAGGATTTTATCTCTTCGACCGGGTCGGTGTAAACAGGGTTATCCTGCATCGTCTCCGGCGTTCCCAACATGTGCATCAACACCACGAACACTCCGCCCCCAGCAATTATGCCAGCCATCTCGGGATCGAAGCGAAGGGCGCTGATGTCATTCACGATCGACGCCCCGCACGCGATCGCCTCTTTGGCTACCGATGCTCTGGTTGTGTCGACAGAAAGGAGAACATCGCTTCGATTGCGGACCCCCTCGATCACTGGCATGACTCGCTTGAGTTCTTCAATGGATGAAAGCGGTTTTACACCTGGCCGGCTCGACGCACCGCCGACGTCAATTATATCGGCCCCCTCCTTTCCCATCTGGAGGGCACGCTCAATAGCGTCAGTTGGCGTGAGATACCTTCCGCCATCATAGAAGGAATCTGGGGTGACGTTTAACGCCCCCATCACCAACACCCGGTCCCTCTCTTTCACCCAGCTTGCTAGTCGTCTCATCTTCCGAAATCCAAGTATACCACAGGGCGGCGGATGGTGACGGTGTTTGACGGCACAGCCAACGCTCACTACAATCCCTTCCAAGAGCAAAAGGGGTGATGACAATCGTTAGGGTATTGTTGAGGACAACCATTGAGTCGGTAGGGCACATCGGCGAAGTAGTGGACGTGGCCGATGGATATGCGCGGAATTACCTGTTCCCCCGTGGGCTCGCCACGAAGCCAACACAGCACAACATCGCCCGCTATGGAAAGCCGAAGGCAGCTCGCGAAACACATCTTCAAGAACGGGAGGAAAAAGCACTCCGCCTGCGTGACACGCTTGCCGATCGCACGCTCGTCTTTACGCGCAAGGCACACGACGACGATCGTCTCTACGGGTCGGTGCGAGTGGAGGATATCGTCTCGCAGATCGAGGAAGAACTAGGCGAGCACATTGAGCCTTCACGGGTGCAGCTAGAACAGCCAATCGAGATGCTCGGCCCACATGCAGTGACGATCAACCTGTACAAGGATATCGCTTTAGAGCTCCGCATCCGCATCGATAATGAGACTGGCCTCGAGGGGGCTAACAAGGAGGAGTAACCCGCAATGAAAAGCGGGCGATCAGGGGGGATTGCCATTGTTTGCCTTGCTGTGTTTGCGTTTGTCGCAAGCGGTGTCGAGGTTCCCCTATTCGTCTGCGGCGAACCGGTGTCCCTCATCCACGAAGCTTTTTGGGATGATGATAAACTACTGGTCCCTTTGAGTGAGTTTGGTCTCAAGTTGGGGATTGAGGCCACATACATTGATGAAAAAGACTCGATCAGTGTCCACTTTAGCGGGGGAAGACAGTTCTTCCCCACTGATCACTTTAAAACCTACGCCGGAGCTTGCTACATCCCGCTTGACGAATTGGCCGACCTCGTCGGGGCAAGGGTGCATACGATCGGCAAGGAGATTTACGTCGAGGCCGAACCTTCGTACCTCACTTCGCTTGAGGCAACCGCAAAACAAGTGACCGTTCGTTTCGATACTTTCACCCCCTACAAAGCGATTGTGGGAGAACCGGGGACGATTCACCTTCGCTTCTACCACTGCTCTCTTGCTACCGCCCCGCGCCGACTCGCTGTGATTGGCGGACCAATCCTCTCGGTCGAGCTTTTGGCAGGTCCGCAAAGCACGGTGGAGCTGGTAATCGAGGTATCTAGCGACTCCCTTCCTCAGACAAGACGGTTCGAGGCACCTGGGTTCTATTCGGTCTCGCTTACCTTCGACCATCAACTTCTAACCGAAACGCAGGAGGAAATCTCACCTTACATCACCTCCCACGAGATCGAGACCGACTTGGGTGAGGGACCGGTGAGGATCAAATACCTGTACGTAAGGGAATGGCGAGACCACTACCGCTTAACCCCTGCCATTCCTGAAGGCGGTGTGGGCACTATATCACCCTTAAAGGAGATGGCCCGTGCACACGGCGCACACGCTGCGATTAACGCCAACTTCTTCGACACAGCAACCAACAACCCGGTCGGGCTTCTGATCGTAGATGGGGTAGTTCTAAGCTCCAACTACGAACGCCGCGCAGCGTTGGGGATCGATTTATCTGGCCGGTTAACCTTCTTCAATCCGATCGTTAATCTCTACTTACGCCGTGGCGCGGGGAAGATCGCAATCGACGATGTGAACCGGCCGATCAAGTCGGATGAACTGATCGTCTACACCGAAGATTACACCGGTCTTACTGCACGCAGTGCTTCTCAACCCTTTCGTGTTGTCAAGGTGCGCGGCGATCGCGTCGTCGCTGTCCAATATTGCCCGTACGTAGTTGAAGATCGCTCCGCCACCCTCCTTGTGGCAAGTGGTACGGCACGCGCGCGGTTGATAGGCATAACCGTTGGAGAAGAGGTGAACGTAGAGTTCACTCTCGACCAAGGGGATCTCCTCGTCACCAACGTGGTTAGCGCCGGTCCGCTCCTCATCTTAAACGGGAACGATATTCTCGACCTTAGAAGTGAGAGCTTTCAGCCGGAGTCCTATTTAGCAAGCGGACTCGCCGCTCGTAGTGTGTTAGCCACTGACTACTACGGTGGATTGGTCCTGCTCACGGTGGTGAGGGACGAAGAAAGCGTGGGAGCGAATTTCGACAACCTACTGAGCGTCCTTCACAGTCTGCCACAAAAGGTGAAGGACGCGATCGCGTTCGATGGTGGTCATTCGAGTTCGCTCGTGCTCAAGGACGGTGGCACTTACTGGGAGATCTCAAGTGGAGGACGGGTCGCGGTCGGCCTCCTCCTCGTCCCCACTGATCGATGAAACGCCTGGCTCGCGATGTTCTGTTAATGGCCCTGGCAACCGGCATCTCGCGAGTCTTTGGCCTCTTCCGCGACGTTACGATCGCCGATCGATTCGGGGCCAGCGGGGCCTACGACGCATTCCTCGTCGCTTTCTTTCTCCCTCACTTCCTCCGCCAGCTCCTTGCGGAAGGGGCACTCTCCACCGCATTTATCCCTGTCTTCACCGAGTCATTGGTCGCCGACAAGGAGGCAAACCGGTTTGCCAGCAACGTCCTCTCTATACTTATCATCCTCTTCCCGATCATCGTCGCTTTAGGAATCCTTCTTGCCCCGTACTATCTCCCTTTTTTGGCAAGTGGCTTCTCTGAAGAGAAGCTCGCTTTATCCATCCACCTGGCGCGCATTCTTTTCCCCTTTATCGCTCTTATGGGATTCGCTGCGGTGTTCATGGGAATCCTGAACGCGCACCATCGCTTCTTCGCCGCGTCGCTCGCACCGGTGTTGTTCAACCTGGGTATGATCAGCGGCGCCTTGTTCCTTTCTTCCAGTTTCTCGCTTGAACCGATCTATGGATTGGCCGTAGGGGCCTTGCTCGGTGGGGGGGGACAACTCCTCTTTCAGATCCCAGCCCTGCGCAGTGTTGGGTTCCACTTTCACTTCACCCTGACACCGCTTCATCCGGGAATCCGCCAAATGGGAAGATTGATGATTCCAGCACTCCTCGGGCTGGCCGTCACCCAAATTAACCTCCTCGTCGACAACAAGATTGCCTCACACCTGGGGGATGGAGGAATCTCCTCCCTGCAGTATGCGATGCGCCTGTTTCAACTCCCGCTGGGAGTGTTCGCAGTGAGCATCGCTTCCGCTCTCCTACCGCGTTTCTCGGCCGCCCTCGCCCGTGGTGAGCATGATCTCTTCTCGGTACACCTTAAGGATGGAATCAGTTCCAGCACGTTCATCCTGCTCCCAGCCATGGTCGGCCTGTACGCCATCGGCCCCGACGTCATTCGTCTGTTATTTGAGCATGGCAGTTTCTCCCCGCCCGATACCTTACGCACAGCGCACGCCCTCTCATATTACCTCGTCGGTGTCCTCCCCTATGGGCTTATGTACATATTCACCCGTGCTTTCTACGCTATAGGGCGCACTACCCTCCCACTTCTCGCCTCCTGCTGCGCGGTGGCAGCGAACATCGCCTTCGACCTGCTTCTTGTCGGACCGATGCGCGAAGGAGGACTCGCCTTAGCAACCTCGATCGCTGGGAGCGTCAACGTTGCGATCCTCTTCCTGTTCTTGTGGCGGACGATCCATCCCGATGGCATACTGTTAAGGCGATTAGTGAAAATTGCTCTTGGTTCTGGGCTTGTCTTTGCCGTCGCCTGGGTAACGCGACAGTCAATCGGTGAGGGATCACGAGCGCTGGCGGTCTTCCTCCCCACGCTTGCAGGGATCACGTTCTACCTGGTTTACGCCCGCACAAGCGGCCTATGGGAGCTTCTCAGATCAAGCGGCGAAAATCACTCGGGGTAACGATTAAGCCGCTTTGTTCCTGTTGTTCCTCTTCGGGAAGAAGCCCCTCCAGGTGGGCGAAGAGCCCTTGCAGGAAGGCGCGCGGTACCTCCGGCTCTCGTAATGAGGCGACCATCTTTGCCAGGCGGGTCAGCCCCTCCTTGAGGAGCTCTCGCAACAGTCTCCCTTCCTCTAGCTGGGGCGCTAATTCCTCCCACAGGAGGCGTCCAAGCAGGGAGGGAGCCTGAGTGACAAGTTCAATCGGGCTCATGCGGATGGTGAGTTCGGTAAGTGCTACTTCTACGTCGGCGTCGGTCAGCCCCTCAACCCCTTCAGCCACCCGCTTTAGCAGGTATTCAAGGGCGATAATCAGTTTAAGGTCTGCTTCCCGCCCGCGCAGGTCCTCGTTGATCTTCAACCATACCTCGTGGTAGCGAGCGCCCTGCTTATCACGTTGGAACGCCTCGTGGTGCTCGAGGTGCGGGCAAGTGGATGGGCAGGAGATTCTCACAAGACGGTTCTCCCCACAGCAGCGGCTGCAGATCGGTCCAGCGAGAACCGGACAGTAGCGATTGCCCCGCCTTTTACCACAGCGAAGGCACTTCTCCTCCATATTCTAGCCGCTGTAGCCAAGCTGTTCCTTGGCCGTGTCGGAGAGCAGATCCGGTGTCCAGGGAGGGTCCCACACCAGGCTGACCTCCACATCGACCTCCTCAAATACCTCACGAATGGCTTTCTCGACGCTCCCGGCAAGCATCCCCGCCATCGGGCACCCTGGGGTTGTGAGGGTCATATCGACACCGATCTTGTTTCCTTGTATCTGAATGTTATAGATAAGCCCCAGATCGACCACATTGATCCCCAGTTCCGGGTCAATCACATCCTCCAAGCAAGATGTCACCATATCAGTCGTGATCTTCATCGTCCTCTCCTTGCAGTTCCGCCACCATTATAAAGGGGATAAAGCTACCGATCAAAAGGAAAGATACCTTGCCGCTTTGCGGGCCCAGCGGTCGGCAGCAAGAAGCGTGGAGAGAATCACCTCATCTTGGTTTCCCGCATCGGAACTAATTTCCTTGAGGTCAGCTTCGGCAGATTCCCAGCGGGAGAGAATCGTCTGCAGCCCACTGGCAATCCCGGTGAAGGGGATCCCCCCTTCCAAGAACCGCTCCACGAGGACTTCATCTGCTGCGTTGATTACCGCAGGCGAGGTCCCTCCCTGCTTTGCTGCTTTAAGCACTGTCGCGAATGCAGGGAAGTGCTCATGGTCAAGCGTCTCAAACTCCATCCTTGATATCTTCTCAAGGTCAAGTCGGGGAAGTCCCGTCTCCACGCGTTTTGGGTAGGTAAGGGCGTACTGGATTGGGATACGCATATCCGGCGAGGCAAGCTCGGCAAGAAGGGAGCCGTCGTGGTACTCGACAAAGGAATGAATCACCGAATCGGGGTGAATAATGATTGAAATCCTCTCGTAGGGAAGATGAAACAGGAAGTGAGCCTCGATCACTTCAAATCCCTTATTCACCATCGTCGCCGAGTCGATGGTGACCCGGGAACCCATCGCCCAGTTGGGATGACAAAGTGCCTCCTCCGGGCGCACTCGATCTAGTTCTTCCTTGTGGACACGCAGGAACGGCCCCCCGGAGGCGGTGAGGATCACCCGTCGCACCTCGGAGAGCCTCCCCGCACGCAGGCACTGGAAGATGGCGTTGTGCTCGCTGTCGATCGGGAGGATCGCTCCCCCATACTCATCGAGGAACTTGGTCACTAACTCCCCACCGACCACCAAACTCTCCTTGTTCGCTAGAGCAACGGTGCGACCAAGTGAGAGCCCATCCAGGGTTGGGGGAAGGCCGATCGCTCCAACGAGGGCGTTCACGATCAGGTCAACCTCATCGAGTCGAGCGAGTTCCCGCAGACCTTTCTCACCGGTGAAGACCCGCACTTTGGGAAACCGCTGCCGCAGGATCTCCCCCTCTGTTTCCTTTCCTATACAGACAGCGTAAGGGTGGTAGCGTTTGATCTGTTCGGCCAACCGCTCAACATTCTTCCCAGCAGCGAGCCCTACCACTGAAAACGCGTAGCCTCTCTGGTTAAGACGCTCGATTATATCGATTGTCTGCGTGCCGATCGACCCGGTTGAGCCGAGGATGATAACATGGCGTTCAGGGCAAGGCATCAAACAGCGGGTGCAGGCATCAACTCGGCAAAGAGGGCATCAAGTTCGCTCCCTGCGATCTCTTCGCGCTTGAACACCTCACTAGCAAGCCGGTCGAGGGCCGAGCGATGCTTCTTGAGGAGCTGTTTTGCCTTTTCATAGGAGCGGATTAGAAGCCCCCGAATCTCGCGATCTGCCAAAGACGAGATCTCCTCGGAGTGCTCGTGGCTTTTGACGATCTCCTCACCGAGGAAGACATCGACCCGCTCGCGCCCCAGGCTGATAGGTCCGAGCTCCTCATTCATGCCCAATTTGATCACCATCTTTGTAGCAAGCCTTGTCGCGTCCTTGAGATCGCTACTCGATCCAGCCGTGAACTCGTTAAACACCAACTCCTCGGCGGCTCGACCCCCGAGAGTACAGACTAGCTCGTTCTTGTACTCTTCCTGGGTAGGCAAGTACTTTTCCTCCAAAGGCAAGGACTGAGTTACCCCCATTGAGTAAGAACGAGGAAGGATGGATATTTTGTGGACTGAGCGATCCTCCCTTTGCAGTAAGTGGCCGAGCAGAGCGTGGCCGCTCTCGTGATAGGCGGTGATCCGCCGTTCCTTCTCCGTGGGTACAACACTCTTGCGCTTGAGGCCGAGCCACACACGATCGGTAGCTTCCTCAAAATCGGCCATGTCGACGACGGCTTTGTTCTTCCGGGCGGCCAGCAACGCCGCCTCATTACATAGGTTTCGCAGGTCCGCACCGACGAAGCCGGGCGTTTGCCGGGCGAGTACCCCTGTATCGATGTCCTCAGCGATCGTCTTACCACGAAGGTGGACCTTGAGAATCTCCTCACGGTCCTTTAGAACGGGGTAGGGAACAAGGATCCGGCGATCGAACCGCCCCGGACGAAGGAGTGCCGGATCGAGGACGTCCGGTCGGTTGGTCGCTGCGAGAATGATGATCCCTTTATTCGGCTGAAACCCGTCCATTTCCGCCAAGAGTTGGTTTAGGGTCTGTTCACGCTCATCGTGCCCGCCGCCCAGGCCCGCACCCCGTTTTCTGCCCACTGCATCAAGCTCATCGATGAAAATGATGCACGGGGCGCTAGTCTTAGCTTTTTCGAACATATCACGCACTCGCGCCGCCCCGACGCCGACAAACATCTCCACAAAGTCCGACCCGCTGATGGAGAAGAAGGGAACGTGCGCCTCACCAGCGATCGCCTTCGCCAGCAGGGTCTTCCCGGTCCCCGGCGCTCCGACGAGGAGGATCCCCTTAGGAATCTCCGCCCCCAGACGGGAGAAGCGCTTCTGATCCTCCAGGTAATCGATGATCTCCTCCACTTCTTCCTTCACCTCGGCTAACCCAGCAACGTCGTCGAATGTCACCTTAGTCGTGTCAGGACGGACTAGTTTTGCCTTCGACTGGCCAAAGGCAAGAGCCCCACCGCCCTGCGTTCGGCGCATGATGTACATAAAGACAGCAAAGATAAGGAGCACAGGGAGCAACGAGATAACGATAGTAAGGAACCAGTTGCTCTCCGTTGAGGGTTCAAAACTCACCTGGATTCCATGCTCCTCTAACAGGGGCATATAGATGCTCGTGCCATCGGGGGGGAGTTGGACGAAGATTGTCCCTCCGTCGACCGTCATCGCCTCGGCACGGTTGTCCTTGATCAAGACTGAGACAATCTGGTCACTCTCCACCAAGGTAGTAAACAACGTATACTGAATCTCGTTCTTTGTCTTGCCTCCGCCAAGCCAGGACTGAAGAAGGATCAGCCCTAGGATGACGATGACGGTGATAAACGCGATATTCCGCAAGTTTCTATTACGTAGGTCTCTCAACGGGTCCTTTTCCATGATCCACACCTCAAGGTATCAAAGAAGATTGTAGCACCACGCATCCTATCCGTCAAACTGCGTCCTGCACCGAGATTTCTCGCCCTTGACCGGGGCTTTTAAAAAGACTCACGTACCCTTTAAGAGTACTCTATAAGGAAAGCCTGGATTCAACTTCCAAGTGCAACTGTCAAGGGTGTCTTCATGGAGAAGAATACTTCATACGGGGTTCGGAATCCAAGTGTCTTCCTCGGTCGGTGATTGAGTCGGGCCACATGCTCGATTTCTTCCCTGGCAACAGCCGTCAGCTCCTGGCCCTTGGGGAAGTACTGGCGAAGCAGTCCGTTCGTGTTCTCGTTTAACCCACGCTCCCATGACGAGTACGGATGGGCAAAGTAGATCTCTACTCCCAGCGCCTTGGCGATCTGCTCATGCTCGGCGAGTTCCTTCCCGTTGTCGTAGGTTAACGTGTGCACCCGGTTCTTGTGTAGGGTAAGACCGGCTACAATGGCCGCACGCACCGCTGCGGCCGTCTTGCGAGCTACTCTCCCGATGACGGTGTACAACGACTTACGCTCAACCAAGGTCACTAACGCTCCTTTATGGTTCTTCCCGATCACCGTATCCCCCTCCCAGTCTCCTACCCGACTCCGTTCATCCACCACCACCGGACGTTCGTCGATCGACACCCGGTTTCTGATCACGCCGCGACGGTCGTAGGCTCCGTAGCGCTTCCGCCTCTTCTTCTGACAGCGAAGATGGTGATGCAGCTCCCCACCAGCCCGCTTGTCTGCGTAGATGTACTGGTAGATGTACTCGTGACTGATACGGATACCCTCTTCCGCCCTGAGCCTCCCCGATATCTGTTCCGGGCTCCAATCCCTCTGGAGCAGCAGTTCCACCTTCGTCCAGATGGAGCCGCCAAAACAAGGACGAACCTTAGCCTTCCTGCGTTCCAACGTCAGGCGGTGTGCCTGTCTAGGTCGGTATCCTCTCATGCCTCGATTACGACTTAATTCCCTGCTGATCGTGGATCTGTGACGACCAATCACCACAGCGATCTCGCTTTGGTTGTGATCGGCTTGCTTTAGCGCGTAGATCTGATATCGTTCTTCTCGGGTGAGCTCGAGTGTACGCTTTCATCAGTGCTCCTTTGATTTATTGGTCTGAGGGACACTGCCGATGCTACCGCAGCTCGTCTCTTAGACCAATCGCCAAAGTTGCACTTACGAGTTGAATCCGCGAAGGATAGGAGATGACTACCGATGAAAAACCCGCCTTAAAATCTGCAAGCGGGGAAAAGAGCGTTCTTTGCCCTGGAAGAGGCGGACGATGTTCCCACGATGGGTGAGCAAGATGAACGCTGCCAAGGCCGCGGTCAGCCCGATCAGCAAGGAGGGGTAGTGAGCGGCGGTGTAGCGGTTAAGCAATGCGATGACCAGCGGCACGGTGATCGCCCCAAGGAGTGAGCCAACGGAGACACGGCCGGTAAGGATGAGGGAAAGCGCGAAGACCGGGACTGCGATGGCGACTGGAATCGGGGCAGTGGCAAGGAGCATTCCGGCTCCGGTGGCTACTCCTTTCCCCCCACGAAAACCGATATAGACCGGGAAGACATGACCGATTACCGCGGAAAGGCCGCAGAGGATCGGCACAATCGCAGGGTCGATCGGAAGCGGACCAAACGGAAGGTCACAGATCACCGTTGCCGCAATCACTCCCTTTCCCAGGTCGATCGCCGCCACCGGCACGCCACCCTTCCAGCCGAGGACCCGCCAAGCATTGGTCCCCCCGGCACTCTTGCTCCCGTGCTGGCGAATGTCAATTCCCCTAAGAATCTTCCCCGCGATTACCGCCGTGGGGAAGGCTCCGATGAGATAAGAGATCAGAAGCAATCCTGCAAGCGCCACTACCTCTCCCCTTTACTCTTTGCTGCTTCGATCATCTGCTCGATCGGCTCGGTGTCAAGGACAGCGATCGCCGCGCCGCCCGGGCCGGCATGGGACCCTAGTGCTGGGGCGGCGTCGGTCACCATCACCGTTGCGGCAGGAAACCCCCGGTGAAGCGCCCCGGCGTAGTGCTGCGCGAGCTTGGGAGCGGCGGCATGAGCCACGATGAATATCGGCGCTCCCATCTCCTGCACGAGTTCCGTGACAAAGGAGAGCGTCTTTCTTACTGCACGACGTCGCCCGATCGTCTTGCCGGCCGGGGCCACTTTTCCGTCTCTGACAGTAAGGATCGGTTTCAGACGAAGCAGTTCAGCGATCCTCCCTTGAATGGGCGAGAGCCGCCCCCCACGCACAAAGTACTCGACAGTGGGGACGAACACGAAGATACTCGCTCCGGCTGCGGCTTTCCGGGCAACTGCACTGCATGTATCAAGTGGGAGGTCAGCGTCAATCGCGCGTGCAGCCGCCCACACCGCGAGCCCCTGCGCTGCCGAAGCGGTCCGGCTATCCACCACCTCAATCGGTACTCCGGTCTCCTCGCTTACTGTTCGGGCAGCGGCAAGGGCCGTCTGGTAAGTCCCAGAGACCTCAGCGGAAAGGTGGATCGACAGGACCCCCGCGTAGTGGCGGGACAGATATCGATAAAGGAGAAGGACCTCGGCGGGGGTCGGCTGCGAGGTCTTGGGGAGGATCTTCGCAGTGGCAAGCCGCTTATAGAACTGCTTGGGGGTGATCTCTACCCGGTCGAGGAGCTCTTCCTCGCCGAACGCTACCCGCGCCGGGATCACGCGAATCCGCTGAGTCGTGAGGAACGACTGGGGAAGATCGCAGATCGAATCGGTCACTAAAGCGACCCCAGCCCGCTCCACTTCGGTCGGATACGCTTTCAGTTGCACGAGCATGTCCTCGACCCTCTGCGAACGGATCTTTCCTGCCTCAGCGAGGATCTCTAGGACGTGCGCTGGGGCGTTTGTGTGAACATGAACGTGCACCTCTTGCTCAGTTCCTGCGACCACCACCGAGTCTCCAAACTGGGTGAGGCGCTGCTTCAGCGCCATCCGGTCGATCCCTTCTCCGATGAGAATCCCCTCCGTACAATAGCGGAAATCGACGCATTCCGGCACATAGCCTGTGGCGATATCGAAGTCTCTCTCTAGAACCTCGACCGCAACGGCCTCCTCTTCCTCACTGCACTCGAGGGATTCGACAAACCCCTCGAGGAAATTGACGAACCCAAGCGCACCGGCGTCGACCACACCTGCCTTCCGCAAGACAGCCAGACGGTCTGTCGTCTCAGCGAGCGACCGCCGCGCTGTCTGCAGTCCTTCCTCCAACAGGGAAAGGAAGTCACTGAGCCGCTCCGCGTTTCTCGCAATGTGATCCGCAAAATCGCTCATCACGGTGAGAATCGTCCCCTCCTGGGGATTGGCTAACGCCTCCCGCGCGCGGGTAGCGGCGCGCTTTGCTGCTTCAACGAAGTGCGTGACAGAAATCTGGATCTGATCTGCGATCCCCTCTCGCAAGCCCTGGAAGAACTGGGCCATGATCACCCCGGAGTTCCCCCGCGCGCTGGCAAGGGCTGAGGAGGCTATCGTCGAACTGACCGTAACAAGGGAGGGCTTAGAGAGATTAAGCCCGCGGATCACCCCGCGCATCGTCGCCGCCAAGTTGGAACCGGCGTCCAAGTCGGGCACAGGAAAAACGTTGATCCGATCTAGGAGATCCTTATTCGCTATGATGCGCTGAGCGCCGGTGATCACCGCCCGACGCAGACGCTCCCCGTTCAGATAGTGTATCTTTTCCCGCCCTTCCTTCTGCACCACAGCCGTATCATACCACCTTCAGTGGCGGGTGCAAAAACAGACCGGCGACTCTTTCCCAAGTCGCCTCTGTCCCTTGATACGCACTTTAAGTTATGCTAGCCTAGGTTATCTCTGACAGAGGGGGGTGGTCGTGATGAAGACGTGTCGTATCGATGTGGTAGACTCATTTGCCGTTCTCACGGTGAATCACCCCAACCCCACTGTAAGACCGCAGGTCAATACAAACGCCCCCTACGGGGCGCAATACTAATCTCTTTGCATCTTCATTCATTCCCAATTCTAACCTGAGGCTTAGACAGTATTTTCATCTACAAAGGAGGTATTGATGCATATTTCTACTGCTAGCAAGCGCCTTTGTGTGTTAGCAATCAAAAGCGAGATCATGCGCTCAGCCGGAGCTTACCTGCGCGGGCAGGGGTTCATCGAGATCCTCCCGGTGATCCTCTCGCCGGTGACCGACCCGCTCCACCATGAGACATACGGCGGCGCAATCGACTACTACGGCCGCCCCTATCAATTGACCAAGAGCATGATCTTGCACAAGCAGATCGCCCTACGAACAGCCCCAAAGATCTTTTGTTTCTCGCCGAATGTCCGCATGGAGCCTGAAGAGCGTGCCAGCTTAGGCCGCTACCTTGCTGAGTTCGTCCAGCTCGACCTTGAGGTGCGGGACGGAACACGGGATGAGCTCATAGAAATAGGAGAGGGCCTCTTGCTCGCCATCCTCCGAGGGGTCAAGGAACGTTGCCCCGGAGAGCTTGAACTTCTAAAGCGGGACTTGGCAATTCCACAACGTCCATTCAGACGGATCACTTACCAGGAAGCAGAGCAGCAATTCGGGGAGAAGTTCGATGATGCTCTCTCCAAATCTCTGGCGGCACCGAGCTGGGTGATCGACTTCCCGCGGGAGGTGCGAGAGTTCTATGATCGCGAGGACACTTCCCGCCCAGGGACGCTCCTTGACATGGACCTGATCTATCCCGAGGGCTACGCTGAGGCTCTCTCCGGGGGCGAGCGGGAACATACCCTCTCGCGCATCCTGCGGCGATTTGAGCAGGACGGGATCGACCCACAGCGGTTCTCGGAGTACATTAAAGCAGTAGAAGAAGGGATCCCCCCATCGGCTGGGTTCGGAATTGGGATTGAACGGTTGACCCGCTATATCTGCGGCCTCGATCATGTCAAGGAGGCACGCCTCTTTGCCAAGGTCCCGGGAGCGGTCGGATCGATCTAGCTCTTAGGATATAGGGCGCGACTCCGGCCTCAGAGTATTGGCTAGGGCCGCGCATCCACTCGCGGAGATAACGTCGCACACAGGGTACGACGCTACATCCGTCTTTTCGTAGCGTCGGAGCTTGTCTGCCTGTGCCGGAACGGCAGACAGGTCTCCGACGTTGAGGGGCTTATTCCTAAGAGAACACATGTGGCTAGTAAAAACAACAAGCTGATTCGCCGCAGGTGGATCTCCGCTTTCCTCCCCCCAGCAAGCCAGGGGTATCCAGCGGAGGTTTTATAAACTACTCGATGTCTACGGTATAGATAATCGAATCGGAGTTTCCCGTATCATCCGTGATGGTGAGGGTAACGTCGTAGGGGCCGGATGCGGCAAAGGTGTACTGGGCGGCGACTCCAGTAGCATCCGTCTTCTCGTCATCATCGAAGTCCCACTCGTAGGAGACGATCTTTCCATCGTAGTCGAAGGAGGAAGATGCATCGAACTTGATCGGCTCACCGGCTTTGGGGTGTTCCGGTAGATAGGAGAACTCAGCTATAGTCGGCTGGAAGGTAATTACAAGTTCCCGCGGCTTGATATAGCCACCAAATTGGACAGGCGGTGGGGCTTTCACTTCCACCTCGATAGTTACCTCCTCGGGTGTTGTAAACACGAACCGGTCAGGGAAAGTAGCGCGATCGAGGAACATGGTGTACTGACCAGGAGAAACGTCACGAATGGTGAATTCCCCGCCAAGATCGGTGTATGCTTCGGTGATCTCTCCCTCTTCGTCGGTGAGCACGACCCGGACCTGCGCAAATCCGCCCTCTCCCTCGGTGAAGGTCCCACTTTTGTCAGCGTCGTCGAACAGGACTCCGGAGACAACGACGATAGGAGAGAGCGCAAGGTCGACCCATATGGTCTCACCGGCCTCAAGATCAATACGGACGGGTGAGACTTTAGTGGCATCCGGCGGTGGCTGCTGCAATTCAAGGGTGTAGGTCCCAGGGGCGAACGGGGGGAAACGGAAATGCCCGCTCTCATCGGTGGAGACCTCGCTCCGCTCTGTTGCCACCACGATTCTACCCACTCCGTGGTCACCGGCGCTGAAACAGCCATCCCCGTCCCAGTCGATGAACGCCCGTCCCTCAATCCGCCCCTTGGTTACCAAAAACGGGATCGGGAGGTCAAACCTGAGATCGAAGCTCACCCCCCAACTGAACGAGGCTGCCGTTGCGTCACCCCGGTCCCAACCGATTGTCCCATCGAATAGAACGTGCAGATCCTCCATGATCCGCACGTCGAGGTCAAGCGACAGGTCGAATTCGTCCTCGTCGTTGTCCAAAGTGATCCGAGCCGAGTGGAGCGCACTGCGCAAATTGAAACGAAGCGATACAGTGGTTCCTCCGGTGAGCAGGTCTCCGGTCAAATAATCCTCCGTCTTTTCCTGAGTGAGCTTGAGGAACAGATCAGAGTCCTCGATCGACAGGCCTACGTCTTCACCGAGAGTGAGGGTGCGGAAGTGTGTCCCTGCCACGTGATCGATCTTGTCGGTCAGCTTGGCCGAGAATGAGTAAGGAAACACTTCATGGGTTTTACTCAACGCGACCGAAAGGAGGCGATCGATCCCGTTTTTAAGGGTTAGATCGTCGCTTCGCTTCCAGGTGAGCCCTACCGTGGTGGCGATCGTCGGCCAGCCTTCAGATGGGGTACAATTAAGGTTCAATCCCAACTCATCGGTTATCGTAGTGAGGGAAAGCGGGTCATGGATGACGTTGTTCCAGCCGTGGCTGAGGGAGGCGTGCAACGAGAGGTCCTCGTGGCGAAAGCGCTGAGAGAGAGAGATCCCGGCCTCGTCGGCATGGAGCCCAGGAAAGTAGGTCCCCACTGAGAGGACTTCTGCGCTTAAGACGTAGCTGGTGGTATCGATCTTGGAGCTAAAGAAGAAGGCGCGGCTGGTCAGCTCATTGTGGATTCCCAGCGCCCCTTCCATCCGCAGTGACCAATCCTCAAGCGGCTCTGTTTCCGCTGTGAGGCTCCACACCGCGCGCTGATCGGTCTCGTCTTTGCGCTCCATGTAGGCAATCCCAACGTTCGCCTCCTCTGGTCCGAGGGCAAGGCGCCCACCCACGCGAGTCTCGTCGCCAGAACCACCGCCGATCAACATAAGGCCGTAGTCCTTGCTATCGATCTCCACGCTCCCTCCCTGGCAAGAGAGACTTAGCAAGTCGGTCAGCTTCTTCGAGGTGCCTCCGATTATGTATGCAGCTGGAGTACGGCGGTACTGCATCGAGAAGGAGTCGACCTCAAGAGGATCCGGGCCAAAGATGGGGGAAGCGCGGAGATAGACCGAGAAGTAGCCCTCTTGTACCCTGCCAGAGAGCGCGAAGCGGAGATCACTATCAAGCTCCTCGGTGAAGATATCCTGATCGATGGAGAAACGCAGCCGAGCGGGCAACTCCTCCATCAACGTCCCTCCTACTGCCTGCGGAGGCGGGGGCAGGATCGTGGTGAACAGGACCACCTCATCGCTCACTCCCGAGTAGAGGGTGGACATGACCGCCACGGAGAGCATGTCACGGCCAAGTAAGGTGCCGATGGGGACGTCCAATAGGATCTCCACGGTAACTCGTTCCTGCGGCGCCAGGCTGAGGAGTTCCGGGAAGAGGAGGAGCGCAAACCCGTGTTCGGACTCCGCTTCTAACCGGAAGGTATCCTGGGCGTTCCCCCGATTGACGATTGTGAACTGATAGATGATCCCCTTCCCCGAAGCCACGCTCCCACCGCTTGGAGGGAGGATCTCCACCGCATTCACCGGGAGGACGAGGATCGCCGCGCTTGCCGAAGCCCGATTACCGGGGTCGCTCTCTGAGGTGGCGCAAAGGACGATCGCGTACTCTCCGGCGATCGCCCCTGGGGGGACGGCCACCGTGGCAAACAGGGTCCCCTCTTCCCCTGGCTCCAAGGAGAGGGTGGAGGGAACACCAAGAAGGCCCCAATTCTCTGGAGCTTCGAATTCAAGGTGGTAGACGGCCGGCATCTCCCCGTCGTTCAACACCGCGAAGACGTGAGTGACGAACTCCCCTGGCCCCACCTCCTTGAGCGAAGAGAGGACGTTTACCCCTACAGCCCCTAGGCAAAGAGACCCCGTCAGAGACAGAAGCACCATACCGAGGAACAACCCCTTAAAGCCGCTCGTTCCAACCCTCATGCTAACAGAGTAGAAGAGAGGCTACATCGAAGAAGGGACCGATAAAAAAGAACTAGAGGACCTTTGTCGTGCGCGCGAGTGATATAAGTTACATTACCCGGAAGTTCCGCGTGCCGCCGGCGAGGCTGTCCTCACTGTAGTCGAGGACGCCACGCCCCTGGTAGATTCCGAGTTCGAGGAGGCCACTTCCACCAGCGGCACCCTAGTCCAACCAAATAGGCTCAAGGCCCGAAACTCGATCGAGCTCTCCGTCTATTCCACTACCTGAAAAAATAGCCGGGCTATTGCAACGTCTTCAACACAGCAGAAGTGGACGATGCGGCTATCTCTAATGGAGAGGATGGTATCATAATTTCGCAGCCACTTTTGCTGTGCTAGCCGGATGAGCTTTAAGAGGTCCTCTTCGATGACTTCGATCTCTCAGGTGGATCAGGTTCATCATTAGCGGCATCAGCCTGCGCTCGAAGCTCAAGGGAAAAATACAGAATCACCAGGAGTAAGAGCAGGAATACCGATAATCAAGCTTCTTTCCCCCCGCTTAAGAAGAAGCGTGGTAACAGTCTATCTTTCACCTCCCAGCCTTCGCGTCGTTGATCTAGCATACCATTGTATCAGGATTCGCTCGGCGGGTTTACCTTGAGGCGTATAGCCAGTGTCATCGATCTCGCTTAACTCGGGTTGCCACGTCCACCAGTAGAACCCATGGAACCAGGGCTTATTCCAAACCGCTAAAAAGGCTGCTTCATAGTAGTACGCCTGCTCTTGAAGGTCGACATCTCCAAGGATGGTCCAATCCCAAGGCTGGGCACTGGCCCCCGCCACGCTGCAGCACCCAATCTCAGTAAAGAGGATTGGCTTTCTTACTATCTCGTAAAATGTCTCTAGTTCCTCTATCCAAGGGGTCCAGGCAGCTAGGAGCTCCTCTGGTGTGGGACTACCTCCGGTGGCCAAACTGAAATAAGCATCGATTCCCACATAGTTCAAGGCGTCCCAAAAAGGCACATTCCAATAACTACTCCAGTTAGCCGCGTATGTTAGCGGCCCTTCGAAACGTGTCCTGACATCCTCGATAATCTGACGCCAGTCCTTGTTGCGATGAACTGTCTCGTCTAACTCTACACCTACGCAGAATTCCTCGACCCCACACTCTGCGGCCAGCTCAGCATAATAGTCCACAAAGTAGCGGTAGCTAGAAAACCAAGCTCGCCAATCCTCCTCGCTCTCAAATCGAATCCCGCCACGCCATGTACCGTCCGCAATATCTACAGTCGGCTTCAACAATACCTTCATCCCTAGTCGGTGGATCTGATCTATTACGTTGATCACACCTTGATTATTTGGGGTGAGGCGAGGATCGCGATAGATTACGACACTATCCGGTGTCTCTTGATACCAAGTAATAACCAAGGAGACCCACTCCGCGTTGGTCTTCTTCAGAAGAGAGATAGAGCGAGCGGCTTCGAGTGTATCGTAGGCATCGTGTCGCCAAGATGCATAGGTGATCCCCTTCTGGAAAAGAGGCCCTCCCACCTCCTTGGGGGGCAGTTGGACGAACAACATCAGGAGCGCCAGGATAGCCAGCATCCCCCAAACCATCTTGTCGGTCATCGACTCATCTCCCAAGGAAGCATACAGATGAGAGGGGAGAAATGTCAACCTCACCGATCTTGCTTGGGTAATTCGAGCGGATAGAACCCGGAAAAGAGCGTTTTTGATGTCAAAAACTAGACAAAAAACCACGCTGAATGTGATACATATTACAGACACGGGTTGAGGCTTGTGTTATAATGTGCATATTCTGAAAACGGCATAGCCATCGCGAGATGGCGGCGCAAAGCCACGGGTCTCTTGTAGACAGCCGGGTTGCCAAAGAGCGGGGCTGGAGGTAGGAACCCATGGTGAAAGACATTCTTGCGAGGATCGCATATCCCTTCAATACTTCTTCTTTGCACGATTATTCTGCTATCGCAACGAGGAGTCTGATCGCGCTCGGGAGAACGGTTCCGAAGTGCACCTTTAGGAGGAAACAGGAGATTTAGCGCGTACGTATACGTAAAGGAGAAGACGCACAGTGATAACCGAAGATCCAGGGTTCGCCACCCAGATAGCTCATCCGAGTCATCCGCTGTGCGTCTTTTCACATTATACCACGTTTATCCCCTTCGGTGAAGTAATGTCGATTACCTTGGCCGCATGGTCAACCGATCAAGAAGCTAAAAAACAGGCTATGGGAGGCATTTTAGGGTTGATTTAGACCCAGTAAAGGAGAAGACGCACAGTGATAACCGAAGATCCAGGGTTCGCCACCCAGATAGCTCATTCGCGTCATGCGCTGTGCGTCTTTTTTAATTATACCACACACATCCGGTCCTTGGCTGTAACGCAGATCACCTCTGGGAGGGAAGCTAGAACGTTCCTAGAGAGACAAAGGCAAAAGCTGGGAACAGACCCTTACAAAGAGGAGAAAGTCCTAACCAAGTAGAAGAAGGAGACGCACAATGATAACTAAATACCCAGGGTTCGCCACCCAGATAGCTCATCCGCGTCATGCGCTGTGCGTCTTTTTTGATTATAGCAAGTTTGCCTCTCTTCATGAAACGCTGTGGATCACCTTACGAAGTAACGTGTGTCCCCTTGATGGGGTTGCAGGGATAAACATCGGCAAAAAGGGAAAGGCGGTGCTGTCAAAAGCAAAAAACCTCACAGCAAGTTGGGGATTAAATACTAAAATCCTAGCAGACGCTGGAGTTGGTCCTCATGTTAAAGCTTAGGATAACACTAAAGCACGCTAAGCATAACTTCCTTCTCTACTGGCTGCACAAAGGATTCCATCCTATTCGCTTTTGGCGAATCGCTTCTTTCCCCTCCCCAGCAAGCTGTAGGGGCATCCAAAGGAGGTCCTTTATGAAGAGATCAATGAGGAGGTCGGAAAGGCAAATGAGGAGTAGCGGTCGCGAATGGAGTCAAATCAAAAGAACCTTAGTGCTGATGCTTGGAATAGCGCTACTGTTAGTGACCCTCTCATCAGCAACGGTTCAGTGCGCAGATCCTTCATTGTGCACGATGGAAATACGAACTGACAAGCATCAATATCATCTAGGTGAATCTGTTCAGCTCTACATGTGGCTTGAGGTAGACATAAACCCCGATCTGCCAGGAATAGAGAACGCGCAATTGCAAGTGGAATTATGGCGACCGGTTGGACCCATGGTAACCCTGGCCCCCAGGGAGGACATTCCCCTGCGCAAGGGAGCGGAGTGGGACGAGCTATTACTCACTCTCCCCGTAACGGAAGATTCTTTTCGGAACACGGGAGTATATGTTGTTCACGCGGCTTTCCTTTCACAGGCTGGCGCGACTTACTGCGAGGCCTATACGAGCTTCATCATTTCGAGAAGCGGCTTTGGGAAGGACCCGGACACACGCACACTTCTGGTCACCTCAAGACGGGCGGATGTAACGGAGCCTTTTCTCTCCGAGCTTGTGGTCTGGCTAGAGGCTGCCTATCGAACTGAGGTTCACCTTATCTACCAGGAAGGGGTCTATCAGGCCTATCAGAGCGGGATTTATGAGGATTTTGACGTCCTCATCTATTATGCCACGGACTACCAGCACCCCCCACCCCATGAGTTAGTTAAGGACCTTTTCGACGGCGAAGGGATAACGAACAAGAAGGTCGTCTGGATAGGCTACAACTTAGACACGGCTCGAGAGTACCTGCCTCTATACGGTTTGGGATATGAAACGCTCTCGCCAGAGAATGGGTCGGAAGAGCTGCTCTACGTTGATTCCGGAGTGAGTTACACCCTATCTCAGCCAGACCCCATCTGCGTTGAGGTGCTCGACGATGAACTGGCCCGCGTTAGAGCTACCGTGGAGGATGCCCCGGTCATCGTCAGCGCCAAGAATGCTCATTTCTCAGAGAATGAGGAGTGCTTCTATTTTGTTGGCTTTCATCCAACCTCGTACCTGGCCCCTTTTGGCGCCCACCTCGTCTTCTGCGACATTCTAAATGAGGTCTACGGGATCGACCGTGGAAGGTTTGCCCTGGTCAGACTGGAAGATATCCACGCTCTCACTAATTCTGAACACTTACTTTCAGTAACTGGCTTTCTAAAGGATGAAGGAGTCCCCTTTACGTTGGCTTTAATTCCAATATATGTGTTTGAGGATGGGACAAAGACCCACATCAGCTGGAACAGCGATTTCAGGGGCATGGTTAGCAATGCTCTCTTGGATGGAGGAGAGTTTGTCCTTCATGGAGCCACCCACCAATACGATGGACCAACTGCCATAGACTTCGAATTTTGGGACGAGAAGAGCGATACCCCTATTGGGGATTCAGAATACGCTTTACAACGCGTGGCCGACGCCCTGATTGAGATCGAATTTTCTGAATTGAAACCCCACCTGGTCGGTTGGGAGACTCCGCACTATAAAGCCAGTAATGAGGCCTACACTGTCTTTGAGGAGTACTTCGAACTGCTGTATGAGCACCAATACTGGGGATTCGATCTGGAACTGCTCCCTTATCCGGCGCAGAGAGAAAACTGCCTGTACGTCCCGACAAACCTGTACTACGTGAAGGGGGAGGCTCCACAAAATGATGTCGACAGAATCCTCGACGAGGCCCGGCTTCTAGCGGGCTTGCGATACGGGGCAGTGGCTTCGTTCTTCTACCATCCTTCACTAGGGTTGGAGGGGTTGGAGTATCTGAAGAAGATCATTTGGGGTCTGCAAGAACAAGGATGGATCTTTCAACCATGTTCCCATTTTATAGAAGATAAGTGAATCACTAAATAGGAGGTGTGTTCTAACATCATGGCGAAACGAAGGGTTCAGTTCATCTTCCCGGACCAGACTGTTAAGAAACTCGATTACCTGAAAAAGCAAATGGGGGCTTCCTCCCGGACCGAGGTGCTGAAGACCGCTATTGAGCTTCTGAACTGGGCTATGGTGCATCTTGCCAGAGGCGAGGAGATCGCGGCAGTAAAGGATGATGAACTGTCAGAGACCATAGCGATCCCTAGCGCTTGTCCTCCTACTTCCTAAAGAAAGGCGGTGCCAAAGCGATGACGATTTCGACCGATTTTCTGACCTACTTCTTTCTCTTTGCCTGCGTCCTTTACAACTTTCTTCTCTGCCCGGTGTTCGTAATTTCCGAGTTTTTGTCTCACAGGAGAACAAAACGCAGCACACATTCTTCCTTGGCAAATTCAGGCGAACAGCTACCCATAATGACCGTCATGATCCCTGCATTGAATGAGGAGAGGGTGCTTGAAGGCACGCTTCATAGGCTACTGTCTCTTCCCTATCCCACTCAGTTAGAAGTCTTGATTATCGATGACAACAGCGATGATGGTACAGCCGCAATTGCCGAGAAGATCAGCGCCACTCACGAGACGGCTTATCTACTGCAAAGAGGCCCTGATCGTTCCCGACGTGGGAAGGGTGACGCTCTCAATTGCGGCTTTTCCTACTTGCGCGCGACCTTCCCGGAACGAGACCTTGAGAACTGGGTGATTGGAGTTTTCGATGCGGATGGCAGGCCGGTGGAGGAGGACTTTCTCGCTGAGACCGGGAGGGTATTCCTTGACCACTCAGTTGCCGCCACTCAGTGTGGCGTAAGGATTAGAAATGGTCACAATTTGCTCGCCGCGCTCCAGGACGTTGAGTTCCTTGCGTGGTCGTTTATTGCCCAAACTGTCCGTGACCGAACCTCTGGGGCAGTAGCTTTAGGCGGTAACGGGCAATTCATCCGCGCTGCTGTCCTGGATCAACTAAGCAACGAGCTCGGTTGTTGGGATGACCTATCTCTCACCGAGGACCTGGATGTTGGCACGCGCATTCATCTTCAAGGGGGCCGCATCAGGTTTATTCACAGATGGGTAGAACAGGAAGGTATTGAGTCCATCAAGGTGCTCTTTAGGCAGCGCCATCGTTGGGCCTGGGGGACGTTGCAAGCCTTCTTAAAATACGTCACAACGGGGAGAATCATGGGCGCCAAGATTTCCTTAGCCAAGAAACTGGATCTACAGTACTATCTTAGTCTGTGGGTTGTACCGGTTGTTGTTTTTATTTCCTTTGTCCTTTCTCTCCTGAACTTTTCTGGTCTTCTATATATAGAGAACAACTTTGGTGTGGGTCTATTGATCGCAAACTCCTTCTCATTTGTGCCACTGGTCATCTTGGGGTTACTTTGGGCGAAGGTTCCCGCTTATAAGCTCACGTATCTTATTCCCCTTACGGTGATATACGCCTATCACTGGATCCCCGCAGTGATCTTAGGCTGGGTAAGTATTCTTGCCAAGAAAAAGCCAAGTTGGGCAAAGACCCGAAGATTCGTCGTGGAGGAGGTTCGAGAATGGCTATAAACAAAACGAAATGGATCATCATCCTATTGCTACTTGCCATTGGGGCACTAGTACCCAGCCCTGCACTACTCGCCCAAAGCCCTCCGCAGGACTTGGCCCTCCAGTTTATCCTGAGTGCAATGATGAGCGAACAGGGAGGTATCTATACCCAATATCAGAACCTCCCTGCTTCTGGCGAAGAGCTGATCGGAGGGCATTTTATCTTGCTCCAGAACAACAGCCTGCTGATGCTCTATGCTGCTTTTCAAGGCAACCGTCAGCTTTTCGACCAGCAAGTGAAGGTACTTGAGAATTATTTTCTAGAAGAGCGCACCGGGTTGCTTCACTGGAGATTGGATGCTCAAATGCAGTCATTGGAAAGCTCGTGGGGGACCTATTCGAATAACCCCGGTGACAGCCTGCGAGTGGTGGAGTCCCTCCTTCTAGCGTATGACGTTTGGGGAGATGAATCCTATAAGGAGCTGGCTCTTAGGATTGGCGAAGGTATCAGAAAATACAACATCGCTCCAGATGAAACGCTGCGCTACTACGCCTCTTGGACCTCGGAGAATGAGCCAACAGGATACGGCGATAAGATTGGCGATAAGGTTGTCTTGGCCCAACTCAACCTTAGAGCCATGGCTGGGTTGGCCTGGCAGGATAGATCTTGGGAAAATCCTCTTTTCGTGAGCCTTATGATAGCTCTCTCGGGAGCCACTGAACACGGACTATTCTATCACTGCTACTTTCCAAAGGAGAAGAGGCACGAAAAAGGCGATGGCAGCATGATCCAGATGGCCCAGACTGCTTATCATCTCGCCGTTTACGCACACATTATTGGTGATGTAGCCGCTTTGGATGCTGCGCGAAACTTCCTTGCCTTCGCCAAAGAAGAATATGACACCCGAGGCAAGATCTTCGGTCGATACGATGCCGACACGGGCACCCCGCTTGTAAATTGGGAGAACATCCTCGTGTATGCTCTGATCGCTCAAGTTGCGCTGGAGCTTGAGGCCTCGACATTCGCAGAGACACTTATTGCGGAGAGGATCCTGCCCCATCAACAGCTGCATCCGCAATCCCCCGTCCATGGTGCCTTCACTACTGGATTTGACGACGCGTATGGCGTTGACACGCTTCAGGCTCTTCTCGTCCTGCCGAAGAACGGGGGCTATGTGACGGCCGTGGAGCAAGAACCCATCCGAGCAGTGTGGTATCTCGGTTGGGAGAAGGAAACCTATCTTCAACTTAGCGTTGCGGATGATCTACGGCAAATCCAGTCAAGACTTTGTTCAAACTACATCGGCCTTTTCGCGATCACTTATCAGGACAACAAGACGTCTTCAAATCCGCATCGCGACCCGGAGAGGACTGCAACCGATGAGGCACTTCGGTACGTGATCTCCCAGATCCACCGAATGGGCATGGGAGTGATCCTTCTTACACCGCTATTTCCCGATGATGGAACCTGGGAAGGAGAGCTTAGGCCAAAAGATATCGCCATGTGGTTTGATCACTGGCGGGAGACCCTCCTACATTATGCTGAGCTGGCCGAAGAGACCCAGGTGGAGGTCCTGCTCCTCGGTTCGGAACTGGTTACATTACGTAACCAGACTGACGAATGGAACAAGATGATAGATGCTGTTCGCAGCTGCTATCACGGCAAGCTCAGTTACTCAGTCAACTACTGGTTCGACCGCAACGAGTTCGGAAACGTTCTTAAGATGACTCAATGGAAGCAACTGGATTTCATCGGGGTGACAGGCTACTTCGAACTTACCGAGAAGCCCGATCCCTCCATCGAGGAGCTTGAGGCCGCTTGGACCAACGACCGCAATGGTCAGGACATTGTGGCAGACTTGGAAGCCCTATGCAGCACATATGAAAAACCTATCGTTTTTTGGGAGATCGGCTACGTAAGCCAGGATGGCACAAACACCTATCCCTGGGATTATCCTCTTCCCGGTGACATCGATGAACAGGAACAAGTCGATTGCTGGGCTGCCTTTTTGAATGTGTTTTCTGACATCGAGTGGTTTCGTGGATATGGAATCTACGCAGAAAATGTTGGTTTACCTACAAAACCCAAGATGTATAGTGTGCTAGGAAAACTGGCTGAAGGCGTGTTGAGACAGAACTGTAGATAGGAAAGGTGGTTACGCAATGTATGGGGTATCAAGGAGGGTTGTACTCGATCCAGTATCATGCTCCTTCGGTCTGCCGTTCTCCTCCGGTGGAATCGGAAACGGAGTTTCTGAGCCGTCACCCTTCGAACTTCAGAGGACACCAGCGGCAAGGAGGTGAAAGATGGATCACTATCAAGCTGTTCTTACGTACAGGAATATAATGATCTCGTGTCTAATCTTCTTGATGCTCCTTTTCACCTTTGGCCTCCGGGCACTGACTGAAGTTGGCGGCGAGGCGCCGCTAGTTCGCCTAGAGAGCAAGCAGATTGAAGTCAGTGAAGAGGCGATCCTTAGGCTCATCCTTGTAAGCGCTCCTAGAGGGCTAAGAAGGTATGATATCACCGTCTCCGTCAGTGATAGCAGCATTGCGCGCATCTGCTCGGCTGCTAAAGGGGCAGCGATGGACGGATTGCTTTTCCAGGTACTGGAACAGACGGAGAAGGCGATTGAGTTCCGCGCGTTGAGCCTCTTTGAAACCCGAGTATTACCAGGAACTCAGAACGCCGCTTTGGCTGATATAAGGATGGTAGGGCTGAAAGAGGGCCAAACGCAGATGGACGTGAAGGTCAGTGAATTTGTCGATGATGAGAATCTGAATGTAACACCCGATATAGAATTGGGTCGACTAAAAGTAGTCGCCACATCAACAGGTCTATTCGCTATTGGGGATTTAGCAAATGCCCGTCGGGACTTGGACGACGACGGTCTATATGAAGACATCAACGGAGATGGGAAGCTCACACCGGAAGATGTCTTCCTGTTCGCCTTCAACTTCGACAACGAGGTTATCCAGATGCATGGAGAATACTTCGACTTCGACGGCGATGGTGACGTCGATTTCGACGATGCCGCAACGTTAACCAGGTTAATAGAGGAAGACCACCCCCAGAAAGAGGAGGTGCTTTTCACTAGGACGATAAGGCTTGGGAGTCAGATCCCGGAGACCTCAGCCGGAACGGAGAGAGTAGATGGAAGGATCACCGGCCTTAATCTAGTCTGCGCACAGCCGCTGACCGTCGCGATCGAGTTCGAGAACACGAGCGATGTCATGCTGAGGCCTGATGGACGGTTGGAGTTCAGGGACATAACTGGTGAGACGATAAGAAGTATACCGATAGAGGCATTCTCTATCTTCCCTGGAAAGAAGAGGCTCCTAAACTGCATTGACGAGGGAGCGGAGTTACTCCCGGGAACGTACCTTGCTCTTGGGATCATCGATTCACGAGACGGTGTCGTGATAGCGGCACAGAGAATGTTTGAGGTTAGGTGAAGGCATAATGCTCCAAGAGGCGGAACGAATGCGAACCAGCTTAGATAGGCATCAATGTGGATCCGGTCGCAGATATGAATTCAAATATCTGCTCAGGCCTGAACTTGCTGAAAGAGTGGTCAATTTCCTAGTCCCCTACCTTGAGATGGATGAGCATTGTCGCGGAAGGGACACCAATTCCTATACCGTGAGAAGTATATATTTCGATAGCCCTAATTTTGAATGTTTCCACGAAAAGCTTGGAGGGCAGAAACACAGGGAGAAATTTAGAATCAGAACTTACAACAATCCGGGCTCCGGACCCCTCTTTTTGGAGAATAAGATAAAGGACGGTTTATCCTACGTAAAAGACAAAGTCACTCTCAATGCGGATACCCTTAAAGCAATAAAGAACCAGGACTATGCCAGTTTAAGCGAGGTGGATAGGCATGACAAAGATAAGCGGATCCTTGAGAAGTTCTTTTTCTATATTTATCGCAAGGCCTACTCTCCTGTCGTGCTAGTAGTATATGACCGAGAGGCGTATGTCTATCCGGGGCAAGATACGATTAGAGTAACATTGGATAAAAATCTCAGGGCGAGGATGTTTCCCAATTTGGCACAGATATATGACGAAGAGAGATTAGAGTATCTACTTTACCATTGGATCATTTTGGAGATTAAGTTTACCGATATTTTGCCGCGATGGATGATGCCGCTGAACTCCCTCTTTTATCTGAAGCGACAAGCTTGCTCCAAATACTGCACATCTGTGGCTCATTTCATCGGTGGAATCCCCTCTTTCAAGGATGGTTTGGCCTATGTTTGGAGAATCTGAACCTATCGTAGTTGCCTGGATTGACGTACTCAGCGTCATATCGCTGAGTCTGCTGCTTGGAATTTATGTAGCTTTCGTATATAGAACAGTGGCTCCTGGATTTAACTATTCAGTATCCATTTTGCATACTCTTCTGTACCTTTCCATGATTGTTTCCCTAGTGATGCTGATAATCTCAAATCAAATCGCACGCGCATTCACCCTTGTCGGGGCGCTTGCCGTCATCCGCTTTAGGACGCCGATTAAGGATGCCAAGGACGCGGCGTTCATATTTCTCGCCCTTGCCGCAGGCATGGGGGCAGGGGTAGGTATGTATCTGGAGACAGCCTTGGGTACAATTCTTATCGGCGTCTTCATGTTGCTGATACATTACGCAAAATTCGGCTTGCGCGCGAAGAGAGAGACTCTGGTCAAGTTCACCGTACCTCTTAACGGCGAAGAGACTTCTCTTTATCACAGGGGGATTTTTGAACGCTTCCTTCGAGAGTACAAGCTCATAAATGCCCGGTCTTTGCATGAGAGCGAGAGACTGGAGCTAACATTCCTCGTCAAACCTCAGAAGGCGACGGACATGATCAAGTTCTCCCAGGCGCTCTCTTCCATACCGCAGATCGAGAAGGTATCCGTAATAGTTAGTGAAGATGAGGAGCTGACTCAGAATATCTTTTAATGGCTACAAAGGAGGGTAAGATGAACTCTTCATTGAGCATTGGAAACTTGCAACTGAGATGGTGCATAGTAGGCGCACTTTTGAGCCTTTTTCTGGCAGCTAACGTCGTTCCTGCCCAGACGCAATCGGTTGTCATAAACGAGTTCTTGGCTTCTAACGGCACGATATTAGCCGATGAAGATGGAGACTACGAAGATTGGATCGAGTTGTACAACCCGACGGCCGAACCGATCAACCTCGACGGCTATACCCTGACCGACAAGCCGGATATCCCTAATAAGTGGACGGCCCCAGCAGTCACGATCCCACCGAATGGATTTCTGCTCATCTGGGCCTCCAATAAGGATCGACGGAGGGTGGGCAACTGGGATTTTGATCACGCGCTCGTTGTGGAATTTGACAGTGCGGGGTTCTATGATGGCAATGTGGCTAGTATCTTGATCAACGGAAAGGACAAATCGCTTAACCTTAGAGGTCTCAATGTAGTTAGACTAGATGCGCAGGGCAATCACATCGGAAGCACGGTTTTTGATACATGGGAGTCCACCGATGCCGCGGACAGTTTAATCCGCTATTTAGATGGTGTCCCCACTGGGGAGATCCTCATCTTCGCGATTAAAGACGAGGCGTCCGATCAGTTAACGGTTAAGGCAAGATCTGTGTTAGCGGCCCTGGGCAGTGACCATATTGGAGAATTGGGGTACTGGGATTCCTGGGGGATGATCTGTGTAACGGGACAAGGGAAGATTTTGGAAGACTACCATCCTAGCACGGAGGGTCCCGCCACAGGTTCGCTCGTAAGCAACATGACCTTGCACACCAATTTCAAGATCAACAAGGATGGAGAGTTTTTGGGCCTTTACACACCCGATGGCACTGAAATCGACTCTGGGAAGTTCGTTAGTCAGGTACGTGACGTCTCCTTTGGCCGCCAACCCGATGGTGGAAAAAATTGGTGTTTCTTCTCAGAACCCACTCCGAGCGCCCCAAACGATACACCCCGCGCAAATGCAGTTTCCGAAGACCCTGTCTTTTCTCTCGCACGAGGCTTCTACAGCAGCGCCATCACGCTAGAGCTTTCTTCACCGTCAGGAGATGGGGAGATCCACTACACATTGGATGGTTCCGAGCCAACACTGCTCAGCAAGCAATACGTTGAACCCTTGTTGATCACGAAGACGCAGGTTGTCCGAGCTGGAGCCTTTGGGAATGGTTTGATTCCAAGCGCAATTGTAACACGTACCTATTTCATAGATGAAGATGCCCATTTGCCAGTGCTCTCGCTGGTCACTGACCCCGCAAACCTATGGGATGATGAAATTGGCATCTATGCAGAAGGTCTCAACCCAGCCTATCCCAATTTCATGCAGCGAGGGCGAAAGTGGGAACGTCCGGTTTCTTTGGAGTTCTTCGAAGAGGATAGTGTTCTTGGGTTTGTTTTGGATGCGGGGATTCGCATCCATGGAGAGGCCAGTAGGTTTCATCCCAAAAAGGGATTCTTGGTGCATTTCCGCGACAGTTATGGTGAAGAAAAGCTCAACTACCCAATCTTTAGCGAGAATTGCCTATATAAGGGGGATTTGACAGGCTTGAGGAGTCTGATATTAAGAAACTCCGGTGATGATGGCTTTGCCAGCTTGAGCCGACTTCGAGATCCCATCCTGCAGGCTCTCTGGAGTGAACAAAACGGACTTGTCTCAGCAAAGAGGTCGGTCCTGGTTTTTCTTAACGGGGTTGCCTGGGGCATCTACAATATCCGTGAACACATCACTTCACACTACCTTTCTCTCAATTACGGTGTCGAGGATGCAGATTTAGTGAAAGAGACCGCGACTGTCATCTCAGGTGATGATGAGCACTGGAAGGCCACTCTTTCGTTCTTTGAGACCAACGATCTCAGCGAAGAAGAAAGTCTTGTACACGCAAAGAGCCTTATTGATGTACAGAACTTCACGGATTTCGAGATCTTCCATATATATGCTGCGAACATTGATCTCGTAGATTCCAATTACGTAAGGTTTCGACCCAGATCGCCCGACGGGAGATGGAAGTGGATCATGTGGGATGCTGACTATGCTTTTGGACTAACACCTTTCAATCCCGCATCGCATGACACGCTCACTTGGGAAACGCGGGACAGACCTCGCCCTGATCTCGGGCATCCATTGGACGACGGGGGGCTCTCCGTGTGGTCAACTTTAATACTCAGAAAACTGCTGGAAAACGAGGAATACCGCAGCTACTCCATCAATCGATTTGCGGACTTGCTGAACACCACGTTGCACCCGGAAAATGTTGTCGCCAAAATCGACGCTCTGGCCTCGATCATCGAGCCAGATATCCCCCAAGAGATGGCCCGTTGGAGTAGTGAGTGGGGAGGGTCTCTTGAGGAGTGGTTGGCTAATGTGCAAGAGCTAAGAGACTTTGCAGAACAGCGTCCAGGCTTCGTACGAGAACACATTATGGATAAGTTCGGGCTCATGGGTGTAGCTTCCCTGACCATTGAGGCCCCATCAGGCGAAGGCTCCGTTCGGGTCAACAGTATTTCACCGTCTATCTTTCCTTGGCACGGCACGTATTTTCAGGGCGTGCCCGTGACGCTGCACGCTAAGCCCGCCCCAGGCTATCAATTTGCCGGCTGGAGCGATCCCTCCCTACCAACGAGCCCTACAGTTACTATTTCATTGCCCGAATACTACGAGATCCGGGCTAGTTTCATCCCTATCGAATGGTAATCAACTGCCGCAGGGATCGAGACAATAGTCGCCCAACGCCGTACGTGCTCGCCCCTTTCTTAAGCTTGACCCAGTTTGCGTTTTACCAAGCTATGGCCAACACGGCCAGCAGAGCCGGGAAGAACAACAGGTTGACTCCTCCTTTACCAATACTAGGCTTGCCCGGCAGCAGCAGTGGGTAATGGTGGCAACCTGGCTACACGTACCGCATCGCCATCCCCAGCAACGGCTGAACCCCCAACAACGGTTACACCCGCAGCAAGAACTGCACGGATCGTATAGGCTGAAGGAACGAGACAGGGTTCCCACGGAGGTCTCGACATAGAGCGTATAAGTCCCCGCTGGAACGGACGCACCCAAATCATCCGTTTGCGACCACGTCCCATCCCAGTCGGATGCAAAGCCCACCGGGTCAAACTCCAGCGAATTGACCGTCTGACCGAACGAATCAACAACCCTCCACCCTAATATCTGCGTATCGGGGCAGGTACAACAACAGCACCAACTGAAAATTTTCTGCTGGTCTACCATAAACACGATCGTTTCGCCCAGTCTATATTGCGTACACCGGGTACTGCAAGGACTTGCTGCCGCGCCCGCGATCGTCACAAACAGCACAAGGCCAACCAGAACAACACTCCCACGAACCCACCAACTCTTCACTGACCTCACCTCCATGTCTAAGTACCTAATTATACACTAAAAGGCCTGTTGGTGTCGCAATCGGTGAAAAGCAGATGACGCCACGTGGATCGGTAGAACTGGAGGAGCGGGCACAACCGTGAAAAGAGAAGAAACAGGTAATGGGGATCTCTCCCGATGCCAGCAGAGCTTGATCACCTTGAAGAGAGCACTGGGAATGAAAGTAAACGAGGTACTACAGCGGTATCTGAACATGGAGCTGCTAAAGGCCAAAGATCGTGTTCAACACGACGTTTCCGAAATCTCTCAACTCCTACTGTGTTGGTGTCGAATCTTCCTCTGCCAACCCGACTAAAGCCATGGCGTCATCAAAATCTACATCTCTGTCGCTATCAAAATCGAACAGCTGCCAATTATCCTGGACTACACGGCTTGAGAAGTTGAAACTGAAGATGCGCACGTCCTCAAAGGTGAATCTGCTATCACCGTTGATATCTTCGAACAATCCATCGCCATCCAGGTCCGTCGGCGGGGCCGATGACCTCCCGATGGTGAACACAGAAAAATTGAGGCTTCCGGACCTCACTAAGGGCTCTATCCCTTTACCCTGATCATCGATCATAGGATTGACGATCATCCAGATCGCAGTCTGCCCGGGTTCCACCGCCGTCAAACTGATCGTAGCAAGCAGCAGATTCTCAGCTCCAGGGAGGATCTCATCCTTAAGATCTGCTGCTCTGAACTCGATTGAACTAGCTGTCTGACGAACCACCTCGAAGAATCTCTCATCGATCGCTCGGGACTTCACCAACTCCAACTGCGCGATGTTGCTGTCCTCAACTAGAAGTGTGATATCATACCACTGGAGACCTTCAGGAGCATTGGCAAGGACAAGATCTAAATCCACGTCTCTTTCAAGCGTTACCGTCTTATCCTCCAAACGAATGATTGGCAAAGAAGCTGAAGATAGCTCTATAAGGGATGCCAATCTCATGGCATCTGCAAAGTTTGCGCCGCCGTCACCATCAAAATCAAATAATTGTCGATACCTCTGAATCATTTCACTATCTACATGATAGGCGAATAATGCAATATCCTTCGCAGTAAACTCACCATCACCATCAATATCCTCATATAAACCATCACCATCCAAATCCTGGCCTCCTATGGGAGAGAGGCCGGCCTGGGGGCCTGTGATGGGTTCAGGAGCAGTTATGACCGAAAGGGAGGAGCCTACCTCGACCAAGGGCTCGAGGTGGTTGTCCTTATCGCTGACGAAGAAATTGATCTCAACGTTGAATCCCGTCTCGCCCTCCTTCATACCCGCGAGATTCAACGTTGCAAGGACTAGGTCCTTGGACTCTGGATTGATCAGATCATCCAGGTCTACCGCTCTGAACTCGACTGACCTTTCAGTTTGGTTTACTACTTGAAAGAATGGCCCGCTTATCACCCCTCCTCTGATACCTTGCACCTGTGCAACGCTAGGATCTTCGATAAAGAGGCTTATGTCGAATCTCTGTACTCCCTCAGGGGCATTGGCGAGAACCAGATCCAGTTCGATCTCTTCGCCAAGCTGCACCTCACTTTTCTGGAGCCGGAGCAATATCCGATTATCTGATTGTGCCCAAACAGACAGGGGGACTAGTGCCATAGCCATAAGGCTTAACACTAGGATTGTCCAGATGGGTCGCCGGATTCTTAAGACTATCGGTCGCATCGTTCTTCCCCCTTTCCTAAATTGTTTGAAAGCAGACCCCTTGAGGATAACCGTCCGAGCTTCAGAACAAAGGGCAAGAAAGGAGGAGGAAATTGCCTATTCGTCCCTATTGGTAGTGACCGATGTCAAGCAAGAGAGATTGAGAGGAGGAGGCCCATTGATCAGTTTTTACCTCGGCTTTACCTGATCTGTTGTTCCTCGACCATTGACTTGAGGACGACGGCATCGTTGAAGTTCACTATCCCGTCATTATTGAAATCGAAAGCCTTGGTATTCTCCTGCACCGCTGGACTGTCGATGTAGAAGCCGAGGAGGGCGGGATCCTCGAGAGTAAGCTTGCCATCGCCATTGATATGCTCGTACAGTCCATCCCCGTCAAGGTCTCGAGGAAGACTAGCAGAGTCCCCTATAGGAACAAGGTATAGCTCCTTTACATCGAAGGCTAGTTGCCCCCCGGTGAGGTAATCAGGGTTGCCAAAGTCCAATACTGCCAATGCCAGGTAGCGCCCTGGGGAGAGCGGTTCGACGGAAGTGTCCACTATACGAAGGTAACGAACCGCTCTGGGGAGGAGGGGGAATTCCTCGATAATGATACTTCGAACGGTATCGCCACTTCGGCTGATGATATCGAGTCTTCCTTTTGGTCGTAGCTGCACGTTCCCCGTGTTCTGGAACGAGACCTCGAATGTGAGGGGATCATTTTCAACCGTCTTGACCCCGATGACCCTCCCTGAGAGCACTTCGGTCCCGGAGACCGTGTCAGCAAGCTCGGTGCCTCCCCCACCGGTCACCTTCAAGACTTCCACTGTCACCGTGGCCTCGCTCGCTATAGCATCGTCGTCTTCCACTGTGTAGGTGAACTGGTCCGTGCCCACGAACCCGTCGACTGAGGTGTAAGTAATCGTTCCATCCCAGTTGGCTGTAGCGGTCCCGCTTTCCGGCCCTGATATTATGGTAACAGTCCCAGGAATAAGGCTACCGTCAGGATCGCTATCGTTGGCGAGTACATCAATGTTAACCGGCACCCCCGCCTCCGTTGTCGCGAGATCATCCTCGGCAACCGGAGGATCGTACACCTCGCCAACCATCACCACAACCGTGGCGACATTTGAAGTGGCCCCCTCGTTATCATCTACGGTGTAGGTGAAAAAGTCGGGACCACTGAAGTTGGGGTCGGGCGAGTAGGTGACCGTTCCATCCTCGGCAACCCGCACCGTGCCGCTTACCGGAGCGTCGTCGATCATTATCGTGGCTGGGTCAATTGTGCCGTCAGGGTCTTTGTCGTTGAGGGTCACCTCGATGGAAAGAGAGGCACCTTCGTCCGCGAGGACCATGTCATCATTGGCGATTGGAGGATCGTTCACTACACCTACGTTAATCGTGACCGTGGCCACGTTGGAGGTGGCCCCGTAGTTGTCTTTCACGGTGTACGTAAAGCTATCACTGCCATTAAAGTCCTCATCTGGCGTGTAGGTCACGGTGCCGTTACCGTTGTTGACCACAGAGCCATCGCTCGGCCCAGACACAATCGCCACCGCGCTTGCCACAACCGTGCCGTCCACGTCGGTATCGTTCGCGACAACATTTGTGGTCACAGGCGTATCTTCCGGCGTTGTATCGTTGTCGTCGTTCGCCACCGGCGGGTCATTCACTACCCCAACGTTAATCGTGACAGTGGCCACGTTGGAGGTGGCTCCGTCGTTGTCTTTCACGGTGTACGTAAAGCTGTCACTGCCGTTGAAGTTCTCATCCGGCGTGTAGGTCACGGTGCCGTTACCATTGTTGACCACAGAGCCGTTGCTCGGCCCAGACACAACCGTCACCGTGCTTGCCACAACCGTGCCGTCCACGTCGGTGTCGTTCGCGACAACATTCGTGCTTACAGGCGTATCTTCCGGCGTTGTATCGCTGTCGTCGTTTGCTACCGGGGAATCGTTCACCGCGGTTACGGTGAAGCTAGCAGCATCAGAGTCAGTCCCACCAACTAAATCTTCAGCGGTAAACGTGATCGTCTCCGAACCATTCCAGTCTGCACTAGGTATGCCGATCGTGGCCACCCGGCTGCCATTGATGCTGACTGTCAGCTCAGTATTACCGCTGTAGCTCCAAGTCATCTCAGCGTCGGTGTTGTCAACGTCGCTGACATAGTCATCCAGGCTGATGGTGGCAAAGCTTCCACCCTCAGCGATGGTCTGGTCAGGGATATCGGTGACCACTGGAGCGTCGTTCACGGCGTTGACGGTGAAGGTTGCCGGGTTACTATCGGAGAGGGATCCAGGGTCGGTTGCGGTAAAGGTGATCGTCTCAAAGCCATACCAGTCGGCATTGGGTATGCCGATCGTGGCCACCCGGCTGCCATTGATGCTGACTGTCAGCTCAGTATTACCGCTGTAGCTCCAAGTCATCTCAGCGTCGGTGTTGTCAACGTCGCTGACATAGTCATCCAGGCTGATGGTGGCAAAGCTCCCACCCTCGGCGATGGTCTGGTCAGGGATGTCGGTGACTACTGGAGCGTCGTTCACGGCGTTGACGGTGAAGGTTGCCGGGTTACTATCGGAGAGGGATCCAGGGTCGGTTGCGGTAAAGGTGATCGTCTCAAAGCCGTTCCAGTCGGCACTGGGTATGCCGATCGTTGCCACCCGGCTGCCATTGATGCTGACTGTCAGCTCAGTATTACCGCTGTAGGTCCAAGTCATCTCGGCGTCGGTGTCGTCCGGATCTTCCACGTAATCGTCCAGATCAAAGGTTGTGAAGCTCTGCCCCTCGGTGATCGTCTGATCCGGAATGTCCCCCACCACCGGCGGCTGATTGGGGGTGTAGTAGACTTTGACCGGAACCCAGTCTAAGAAGAAATCCCTATCATGCCGATCTGAGCTACAAGCTAGCCTGACGACGAAGTTGTAGTTTATTTGAGCCACGGTCCAGCCATGGTCCCAGGTGTCCGTTGCCCCACCAAGAGTGGTTGTGTGCTCGCTCTCAGGCTCGGTCCAATCTGTCTTGGCCGTGGTCCAGCTCGAGCCTCCATCCCAAGATAGCTCCACGCCCATGCTGCTGGTACCGGCGTGATCGTCCAGATACCAGTCCAGCCGCACCGCGATGCCGTTGATGGTAGCATTCGCTGGGATGCTGAAGCCGTAGCTGTAGTAGCGGTGGCGGTCACCTCGCCCATCTCTGTTTTCAGCTACGCCAGGGCCATCAGCATAGGCATTTGCAGGATTTCTTTCAAATCCGTCGCCATCTCCACCTGTGTCAGCGGCATTTGCCGAGGGATTCTCCCAGCCCGTGTCCGCCGCCAGTACCACGCTAAGGCTTACGGACACAACAGCCAGCGCCACCATGAGCGCAACAGCCGTTCTAGGCGTTTTCCATGCTCCCATCTTTGACTTTTGCTCCTTTGTGAATCCTTGTCTTTTATCGCTTAGCCAATCAAACCTCGACTTGTCAGCCATCTGCCTGCCACCTTGCTCTGATCCAACCTTCACTTGATTGTCAAATCGTAACTGTTGCCACCCATTCGTGCTTTGAGCTTCTCGTTTTTCTTCCTGAGCTTAATTGGCTTAACTTCGAGCCGCTCGAGCCCGGCTTTTTACGTATTGTTCTTTTGACACAGCTTGGCGAACTCGGTCCAGAGTTCTCGATTCTCCTTCCCGAGCTTTCAATTTTCGTTGAGCAGCTCCTCGTAGGATAAACGCATGCCAGTTCTAACGGTAAAAACAGATGAACATTACATTCATCACATAAGTCCCCTCTGGAGGTGATCTTCGCACCGGCACGCTTCACCTGGCTGAATAGTTTCCCCATCTTAAGAAGCATCCTCACCCGCAAGGCCAACGTCGGAGGCTCACCGAAGGCGCCTGATTCTCTTCATTGACCGTAATCGTTATGATCATGGAGGGGAAGACGAATGGCGCTACAAGCACTCGCTTGCGAGTGTGATTGAAGAAACCGGTGGCTCTGAAAGAATTCGCGAATGGCTTTGCCACAGTACCTCCTCTTCGTCAGTTGCCTATTTCCATTGCCGGCAGCCTGGCTACCTTCTGGAGGCCCATGGCTTTGCGTCCCACCCTTGCGAGCGGTTTGCCTTTTTCAGACGTACATTCTCATATTATCACATGTCGTTCAACTTGTCTGTAATTTACATTACATTCTGAGCCCTTTTTTGTGTAGTGTCTGCATCAATAACGATCTCATCCTGATTCCAGCACTCAGAGTCATTCAATATGAACAGGGAGGTTGACCTCTTCTCCCAGTTGCTTGTATGCTTTCTTGGGTGATCCATGGATGGCTGACAAAATGCTTTGGGGAGCGCTGGCTATCTTAGCGGTTTTGGTGTTGTTCGTCCAACTGCCCCCCAAGGAGGTGGAAGGGCCTCTTTTCCAAAAGGGGATCACCTACGCCTCGTGGCGACACGATGCCTACGATACACTCGAAGCCGCTCGCTCTATCTCTCTTCTGAAGAAGACCAACGCGGAGTGGGTCTCCTTGGTTATTACTTGGTATCAAGAGACACCGGATAGTGTCGTAATCTATAGTGAAGCTCCCCGCCCTTTGGGCGGGGAGCTTCACTTTCAAGATATGGAATTTGTCAAAGGTAATCCCCGCTTGCGGTAAGTTCTCCCGTACCCCTTTAATGAATGCAGGGGACATATCGCAGCTGACCTGTTTCACCTGTGTGGGATCAATATCACGCTTGGCTAACTCACTCGCGAATTCTTTCACCGTCTCGCTCCCTTTGCCTGCACCAACATGGAGCGTCCGCTTCTCTCCCATGTCCACGAAGAGGGTGATATACTCGTGCCCCTTGGCTCGACCGGTCTCGTCCATTCCTACAGTATTCACCTTAGACCAGCCAGCCTCTTCCCGCCCTCGCTCGGTGTAACTCTCTAGCAGTCTCCATAGCTTGGCATCCGTCTCCCCGATTATTCGCCCTACACTGTGCACCGGCACGTGTGAACACAGTTGCAGAATGAGTGCTTCAAAGAGAAGGGTGAACCCGCTGTTCAGTCCGGCCCAGGGAGGGGTGATGAGGTGGATCTTCCCATCATCGGTCTTCACCCTTGGGGTGCGACAGTGCAGGCTGCATTCATGTTCGAAGAAGTTCAAGTGTCGCCATATCTTGTTGACGGCGTCGTAGGCCTTGAATTCACCCTTGCTCCCCGATTCCTCGTCCGCGTAGACAAAGGTGGCCCCTCGGCAAAAGTCAATGAAAATGTCGAGCTGCTTCTGTCCTTGATCAAAGCGAATCTCCTTGATGAACCAGGGGTACTGAATCGCTAGCGCTTTCTCAAACAGGGTGTTCATCCGCATCGGTTCACTCCTGTAATGCTGATATTCCAGCCCTAGAATACCACCCCTTAGCCCTATTTACCCACTCGAAACGACAAGGAACCTAAATAAATTCAGGAACAACATTCATATCGGATAAGTAGGGATAGTCGTTGTGTACACAACTGTTCCTAGTTCTGCCTTTGTCCTGCCTGGTTATGGACAGCATGACCAGTACGACCAGCAGAGTCGGAAACCTATGCATCCTTGAGGTCGTAAAGGTTGCCGTCACTTGACAGGTGTGTAGACTGTGTATGGGAGGGAAGACAGTGAGTTCACTACAATGATGAAGATTCTAACGATTTTCGGCACAAGGCCTGAGGCGATCAAGCTTGCTCCGGTTATCAAGGAATTGCAAAAGTCCCCGCTGGTCGAACCGCGGGTGTGCGTCACGGCACAGCACCGTGAGATGCTCGACCAGGTGTTGGAGGTGTTCCACATTGTACCCGACTGTGATCTGGACATTATGCACGAAGATCAGAGCCTGTTTGACATCACATCTTGTGCCCTCCGATTGCTCGAGGATGTGCTAAAGGAAGAAGGGCCTGACATCGTATTGGTCCAGGGGGACACCACGACGGCATTTGTCGCCAGCCTTGCTGCCTACTACTTAAAGGCCACATGACAGCACTTCCTAGTCATGCAGATGACAGCGCTTCCTGGTCACCTGTGCTTGTGTATTATGGTGGTAAACCGCCAGTCAAGGAGAACTCGATGGCCAAAAAAGAAGCGCTGAGAGGC